>Ga0097620_100000052_pt1 | contig 130816 bp, 104 predicted proteins | sample KBSSwiS22_FD_77030 | JGI IMG/M metagenome (GOLD analysis project Ga0097620, IMG submission 77030) | Switchgrass rhizosphere microbial communities from Kellogg Biological Station, Michigan, USA - KBS Switchgrass S2-2 (version 2) (version 2) | ecosystem: Host-associated > Plants > Roots >...
AGCCGTGCCAGCTTGCTCGCCACGGCAACCGCGGCCCGGTTGTGGCCGTGGCGCTGGCCGATGAACGATGCGAGCCGGCGTCCCGAACTAAAGCGCGACGGCTCTCCCACGCTGGCCACCAGACCTGTCGCCGTCAGCAAGCCGATTCCCGGGATCGTCTCGAGCCGTCGGACGCTGTCGATCTCTTTGGCGAATGTCTTCAGCTGCCGCTCCCGGAGGAGTCCATCTGATCACATCCACCTGACTCGCTTCGCTCGCAGGTGATGCGTCGGGTTAGGTGACCTGGACCCTGGTCCGTAACCTTCGGTCCTCGCCGGCGTCTTAGCCTCTGATGAGCAACGCCAACGAGCCTCCCGAGCGCCCCCCCCGGAGGCCCCGCTTCGAGCGCCTCGCTTCGGATTCATATCAGGCAGCCGCAGTCCGCGCTTTGCTTCATCGCGTTGGCTGACCGACCCGCGTAACCTATCGTGCCGAAAGCATAGGAGAGGTCCTCAGGCTTCGTTCGTCCGGGCCTGACAGAATCCTGGACCCAGACGACGATTTGGTAGAGACACGCAGCCTTCTCACCGGCGAGAAGAATGCGTGACCGGCGCCGAAACAGGGTCCGCATCTTCGTCACAACGCCGAACTTCCCGATTTGCGTGGTGAAAAGGCTTGCATTGATACTGACGTTGATTTGCTTGATGATCTTTGTGGCTTCGACGACTCGCGCACAGAGCTCCTCAACCGCACCGCTCAGTCAAATACCTGATAGATCACGCACAGACAGAGTAGACGCTCTATTCGCACAGTGGGATAGGCCTGACTCACCGGGCTGTGCGCTCGGCGTCATTCGTGACGGGCAGCTCATCTATAAACGCGGCTACGGCATGGCCAACCTGGAATACAACATTCCGATCTCTCCCACGTCAGTCTTCTGGATTGCTTCAACGTCGAAGCAGTTCACGGCGATGAGCGTCGCTCTTCTTGCGCGTCGAGGACGATTGTCTCTGGACGACGACATACGCCGCTACTTGCCGGAGATGCCGCAGCACCCAAGACCGGTAACAATTCGCCATCTCGTCCACCACACGAGCGGCATCCGCGATTACGCCGTGCTGATGTATCTCGCCGGCATTCCGACGGAAGACGTTCATTCGGATGAAGACATGTTTCATGTGATGGCGAGGCCGACCGACGAGGATGTCCTCGCGTTCATCGCGCGGCATAAGGAGCTCAACTTCGCGCCGGGAAGCGAACATCTATACAGCAACTCCAATTACCTGTTACTGGCGCAGATCGTAATGAGGGTGAGCGGTAAGTCTTTGCGCGAGTTCGCCGAAGAGAGCATGTTCAGACCGCTCGGCATGACAAATACTCACTTTCAAGACGATCTAACACTGCTCGTGAGGAACCGTGCGATCGGCTACTCTCCCCGGGCGGGCGGCGGCCTTGCTTCGATCATCACCAACTTCGATCGAGTCGGCTCTGCCGGTGTCATGACCTCGGTCGAAGATCTGCTCTTGTGGGATCGCAATTTTTACGAGAACAGGCTCGAGGGAGGAGCGGATCTGATCAACCAGATTCTCACTCCGGCCACATTGAGCAACGGCGAGAACACCGGCTACGCCTTTGGTCTGAGGACATCTCAATACAAGGGACTGCGGGTCGTCACACACGGCGGGGACTTCTTTGGTTTCAAGGCGCAGCTGATGCGGTTCCCGGAGCAAAGATTCTCTGTAATCTGTCTTTGTAACTCGAGGAGCATCAACGCGAATAGGCTCGCCTATCAGGTCGCAGACATCTATTTGGCCGACCAGCTGAGGCAACCTGCGACGAGTCTGTCAACAGCCGCTTCGCCAAGCCCCGTCACGCTTTCCGAAGAAGAGCTTGCCTCGAAGATCGGCACCTACTGGAATCCTGTAAACGAAGACCTTTGGATCCTGAGCTCACGAGAAGGCAGACTGGTGGACGCGGGAGGCGCGGTGCTCTCGCCGCTTTCCAGCGATCGCTTTCAGGTTGTCGGGCGGTCACTCCAGCTGGTATTCGAGACATCAGGTCAAGGCGGTCGCCCGCCCAGGCTGCGCCAAATAGAGGGCGGCGGCAATCCCGTCATCTATCAGGCCGTGCACGCCGTGACGCCCACACCGGCCCAGCTGCGCGAATACGCCGGGGATTATCACAGCGAAGAGCTCAATGCGACATACACCCTAAGCGTTCAAGAGGGGAAGCTGGTGCTGCGACGCAGACGGAGCAAACATATTCCGATGGAGCCGACGTTTGCTGATGCTTTCATGGGTGAGGATCTAGGATATGTGCGGTTCACGCGCAACAAACAGAACCGCGTGTCCGGCTTGCTGCTAACGGCGGGTCGCGTCCGAAGAGTGCGCTTCGCTAAAACTCCGGGCTAAGGTTTTTACCTTGGAGAGCCGATGGGGCGGGACTTCAAGCACGTCGGAGCGAGGCGCCAAGCCACCATCATGCTGTTAGGCGGACCCCTTCTTAGGTTCTGCTGCGCGATTTGGACCGGTTGCCGAAGAGCTTGGTTTACTCAGATTCGACAGACCAACCAGCGGCGGCTATTGCCGTCGGAACGGGACGAGTCGACCAGCTTCGCTGGGGGAGTAGGCGTCTACAGTTGCGGAGTGAGTCCGTCGACGGTCACCTCGAGATACTCGTTCTTGCTGTAGGGCCCGACGACGGCTTCGACGATCTCGGCCACGGCCGCAATCGACTTGCCTTCCCAAATACAGACACCGGTGGTGTGATCCTTGGTGGCTGCATGAATGGGGAGCTTGACTCCGGCCGGGAGGCCCTGCGCGATTGCCTTGTCCTCTGCAGCTTGAAAACCCTTGGGGTCATGAATCCTGTGGATGACGATCACGAACATGTGCGTACCTCTGTGCGTTAGTGAGAATTCTCGGCGCCAAAGCTACCACGCCCCCCCGTAAACCACGACACCTAATTCTGCTGACTTCCGGCTAAACTCCAGAGTTAGACGGCGCCGATTCACCGTCACTTCCCCACCTAACGTCAATGAAGCAGGTCCTGACGCCGCCCTCATGGCCGGTCGGAGCGTTCCGGCTTCGCGCTATGCGTTCGACCGACGCGCCAGCGTGGTTCGACTACCTGGCCGATCCACGCGTGATCGAGCACACCAGCTTCCCCGAGCTCGTCCTGGCTGACGTGCAGGCGATGGTCACGCAACATCTCGAGGGCTATACGGCATCCACGTCCTGCAGGTGGGCGCTTGCGGACGCTACCGACACACTTGTCGGTACCTGCGGCTTCTCCAGTTGGTCGTTGCCTCACTCGTACGCGGAACTGGTCTACGACCTCGCTCCAGCATACTGGGGCCGTGGCCTCATGCGCGCGTCCGTCCAACGGGTCCTTGCATGGGCCTTCGACACAGCCGGCTTCAACCGAGTTCACGCCTTCGTCATGACTACGAATCTGCCGTCGGCTCGGCTCCTTGAAGCCACAGGATTCTCACTTGAAGGCACCCTTCGAGAGTTTCGCGTGGCAAGAGGCTCGGCGCGTGATTTTCACCAGTACGCACGACTCAGGCATTCGGCCCATGACCTTACGGCGGGCGCTTGAACCGACAATAAGCCAGACGACTTGCAGCTTCAGCCGAGAGCGAAGCGACAATGGTAGGATGAGGGAAATCCGGTGGAGACGCATCGCGCGCCGGAGGGAGCTCACAATTGGAAAGTCCGGCGACCGTTGCGGGGAGAACGATTCTGGGGACGCTGCTCACTCTGCTCGTCTTGACCGCGAAGGGCGGTGCGGCGCAGGACGAATGGCGTGACGCCTACAAGGTCGGCGATCGGGTCGAGCTGAACATCAGCGGGTCCCTCTGGCAGAAATGCGTGGTGACCGAGAACGCTCCGAACTCGGTGATGAAAGGGGCCTGCGACGAGTTGGTCGAGCCCGCTCCCGGGACTTACCGTCGCGCCGGCGGAGTCTACATCCTGAGCCGCAGCGACACGCGCAAGGCCGTCCGTGAGAGCCGGCCTTCGACGCTTGCGGCAGGTACACCGGCCACCGTGGATCGCGACAACCCGGCCGCCGTACGCCACGCGACGGGCAAAATCGGCAAGCTGCCGCCAACGCCGCCCCCAGCCCGGCAGGTGCCGGGACCGGCTGGCCTGCGCGTTGGCGAGTACGCATGCTACGGATCGGGTGGACGCATCATGGCCGGTCTCGGGTTCCAGGTGCTATCCGGAAGTCGCTATGCCGATCTGGAAGGCGGCAACGCCGGGTCTTTTTCGATAGCCGGCACCACCGTGACCTTCAGGGGTGGACATCTCGACGGCCAGGCCGGCCGGGACCTCCGCGGGCACAGCTTCACCTTGGCTGCGCAGGCGGAATGCGAGCCGTTCTGAGCACAGCGGAGATGCGCGTCGTTCGCCGAATCGAGTACCGACTACAAAAGGTCACCTCGGCAAGACCACTCCTGGACCGCATCCTCGGCGCTCTTCAACGAGGCGGCATACCGGTCCCTTTGCCCCACATCCACTTCGAGCAGAGCCCGCATGTCGGTACCAGCGCTATCGAACGCGCCGCCCGGTCGTTCTCGGAGCTCCGGCCGTACATCGGCACCTACCGCGACGGGAACAATACCGAAGTCTCGGTCCTGAGCACGCTGGCTGCGCCCTACCGCGGCCTTGGCTATCGCTACGAGTCGCGCGACAGCGGTCAGGGCGGGTTCACGCCGCGAAAGCGGACCGCGCGAAATCACAACCTCGAGGTCAACGTGGATGTTGGCTCCTACAGCAAGCACGCGTCATTCATGCTGTGCCTGAACGGCCCAGGCTGGCGCTCGCGAGCGCTTGTCCAGTCGGATCGTGGCGAACAGCGCTGTCGCCGTACAGTATCTGCAGTCGACCTTCGTGCCGGAGATCGGAGCGCTCTACCCGGAGGCGCCCGCATGGTACCGCTACGGCCTTTGACCGAGCTCGTAGCCGGCACACAGCAGACGACGAAAAGATAACCGGGCGACGCATTTGCTCCGACGCCGAGGCGATGGCGAGAGGCTTCACCGGCGAGGACTGTGCGCGTAGACGCCGTGTCCTCCACGAGACGCTGGCCGCGTTTGACCGCTGCGAGCCACGCGATCGATACCACCGGGCTGCTGCGGCCAACCTATCGCGATGGCGGGCAGCATCCAGCCTCTCGCCGGTCTCCGCGGAGGTGACGGTGACGCGGGGAGACTGGGGCGAAGTCGCTGGCGCTGTGACAAGGCAATTCGGGGTCTGCTTTGCGGTTCTCAACATGGCGAATGCTCATGTCCCGGGCGGAGCCTATGTTGAGGGCGCGTCCGCTCAGGAAGCGAACATGTTCAGGAGAACGGATTGCCATTTCGCCATCGACGCCACCGAGTACGACCCGCTAACCGAGCGGTATTCCCCCGAGATGACCATGCTGATCTCCGGCAGCCGAGGCGAGGTCTACCTTGATACAGCGATGCCTCGGGTTTGCATACGAGGGCCAGAGGACGTCATCGTGTTCGCCATCCACGCGCCGGGGTACGGGCCGGACAACTATCTGCCGTTCAAGGCAGCCTTCGGAGCGGCCTAGCGACCGCTTGCACCGTCTACCGGTGCCAGATCGGGGTGCAATTCCCCTGGTACAGCACCAGGTTCCCGTCGTCCCGAAGCGACAGCCATGCACCGGTGCGGCCGTTGGTGGCGGTCGCCCAGGTAGCCACGTTGGATGCGTTGTAGGTGACGAAGTTTCCGTCGGGCTGCATGAGGGCCTTGCCGGGGTTACCGAGATACTTGTTCGTGGCCCAGAGGACTGTGGTGGTGTTGCCGAGATAGAGGACGAGGTTCGCGTCCGGCTGGTACCGGAGGCGGTACTTTCCGTTCGGCGAGAAGATCTGCTGGCCGGAAGTCATGTACTGGCCGGCGACCATCGTCGTCGCCTTGACGCCTCCGCATGTCGTGATTCCGGTCGTCGTCATGGTTGAGCTGAGGATGCTCTGGAGGAGGTTTTGCTGGGTCTGCTCAGTCGTCGCGGCATTAGTCAGCTGGGTCTGCGCAGCCGCCAATGCAGCCGCCACTGTAGGGTTAGGGGTGGGAGACAGCGTCTGCGCGCTCGCCCCGCCCGCGACGACCTGGAGGCACGCGGACAGCGCGAGGAGCATCGAGCCGAGCCGTCTAAGCTGTTGTCTGTCGCTCATCTCAGCCTCCTTATCGGGTTCGTGGGCAAGATGGGAGCCGACCCCCGAAAAGTCAATACGCACATGTACGTAGGAAGAACCGTCGGGACCATCGGGACCCTGGTACTCGTCGAGGGTGACAGCGATGCAGCCGCAGTTCGCGCGCTTGCCGACCTCATCGGTTGCGATCTGGACTTGCATCACATCCAGATCCGGTCGGCTGCCGGCGTCACGAACTTCTCACGGGTGCTCGCGGACTTCGTGCGCACACACCCCGGCGCAGACTTCTTCGGCATGTACGACGCCGCCGAGGAGCGGCACGTCCGCCGCGCACTCGCCAAGGCTGCCATCCCGATCGCCGCGCACCAGTCCCTCGAGTCCTTCGGCTTCTTCGCGTGCGTAGTCGATCTCGAGGACGAGCTGATCCGGGCGCTGGGAGCCGAGGCCGTAGAGCGTGTACTCGAGGCCCAGGCCGAGCTCGACTCGTTCCGACGCTTCCAGGCGATGCCTCAGCACCGCAGTGCACCGGTGCATCACCAGCTGCGCAGATTCCTCGGGACACGAGCGACACGAAAGATCCGCTCCGCACGGCGTCTCGTCGAAGCTCTGGACCTTGCCCGATTGCCGCACCCACTGGGGCAACTGGCGGCCAGGCTGCGTGAGGCGGCCTCCCAAACCTCGCGCCGCAGCGAGGCCTAACATCTCTTCAGGCGGACACGAAGTGCGCTCCGGATTTGGGTGCCGACTCTATCTTCTGATGATCGGCCTAGCACCGGCCGCAGCGCAGCTCTCCTTTGCGCAGCAGACATCGTTCGACGAGGACCGACTCCTGGAACGAGTTCGCGTCGTACCACCAGACGGCCGTGCTCGTGAAGGAGATGGCGCAGGTACTGGACGCCACTGCCGATGCGATGGGCGAGGAGATTGCCCGGTCCGGACACGTGGCCGTCAACGGCATCGGCTTCGACACCGGGAAGGCGACCATCAAGCCGGAATCGGCGGCCGTGCTCGGCGAGATCGTGACGCGAAGCCGCTCGCCGACAACACCTCCGACGAAGGCCGGGCCAAGAACCGGCGCGTGGAGCTCGTCAAGCTCTAGGAGCCGCCGCTTCTAGCCGCCCAGCTCCTCCAGCACCCGCACCGTATCCGCACCCAGCGCCGGTGCCGGCCGGCGCGGGGCGGCGCCGAAGCTCGGCAGCAGCGTCGCCGGCGCACACACCCGGCCGGCGGCATCGACCGTCGTCAGGCGCTCGGCATAGCAGGGCTCCTCCATCGCGGCGGCGAGGTCGTTGACGGGGGTGACCGGCAGGTTCCGCTCGGAAGCGAGCGCCAGCCAGTGCGCGGCGGGACGCTCGCGGAACCGCTCCGCCAGGCGGCGCGCGACCTCGTCCCCCTCCTCGCCGGAATGAAGCCCCTTGCCGCTCAGCTCGGGGAGCTCCATCAGCGCGACCCACTCCTCCCAGAACTTCGGCTCCAGCGCGCCCAGCGCGATCCGCGCGCCGCCGGCGCACTCGTAGATGCGGTAGCCGGGGAGCGCGCCGGCCAGGAGGACGTCGTTCGCGCCGCCGCCGCCCAGCGAGGCCTCGGCGAACGCCCACTGCAGGAAAGCCAGCGGCCCGAGCGACAGCGGCTGGTCGAGGCGCATGCCGCGCCCGGTGCGCGACCGCAGCAGCAGCGCCGAGACGACCGCGGTGGCCGCCAGGATGCCGGTGGTCACGTCGGCCAGCTGGATGCGCGGGACGCCGGCCGCTCCCAGCTGCCCCAGCACTCCGGACATCGCCTGGAAGTTGAGGTCGTGCCCGATGCGCGAGGCGTGCGGCCCCTCCGCCCCGAACCCCGAGAGGGAGCAGCAGACCAGGCCCGGCGACTTGGCGGCGAGCGCGTCGTAGCCCAGCCCCCAGCGCTCCATGGTGCCGGGGCGGAAGCTCTCCACGAGGACGTCGGCGCGCTTGGCGAGACGCCTCAGGCGCGCGGCGTCCTCGCCGGACCGCAGATCGAGGCAGACCGACTCCGCCCCGCCGTAGTAGACCGCGAAGCCGGCGCCGACGCCGTCCACCATCGGCGGCGTGTGGCGCATCGGCTCGCCCAGCCGCGGGTCCTCGATCTTGACGAGCCGCGCCCCGAGGTCCATCAGCAGGCGCGCCAGCACGGCGCCGGGCAGCATCCGGGTGGCGTCGAGGACCAGGACGCCCTCGAGCGGCTTCAGCAGTGGACTCGCGCTCACCTCGGAACGGCGGGCGTGAACGACTTCACGTACCGCATCATCTCGGCCACGTTCGAGATCTTCACCTTCCCCATCAGGAACGCGGTCTGCGGGTTCTGGGTGCCGTTCTCGATGCCGAGATAGACGTCCTCCGAGGTCGCCACCACGCAGCTCGGCGGGCCGACGAGCCCCTCGAGCACCTCGCAGCGCGGCCCGTCGATCACCACCGTCCACTCGGGATGGGTCGAGTTCTTCAGCTTGAAGTGGAAGCGGCTGCTCCAGTCGGCGGTCCGGTCGGCCCGCAGGCGCGACGGCAGCGAGCGGAAGAAGTCCGCTAGCGTGACCGGCGCCGCGGGTGGCACGGGAGCCGGCGCAGGCGCCGGCGGTGGCATCGGGACAGGCGAGCTCGGCTCCAGAGTCGCCGCCGGTTCCTCCGGTTGCAGGACCGGCTTGGCGCGCTCGCGGTCTTCGGTCTTCGCGAAGCGCACTCCGTCGATGTCGGTCTTGGCGATGATCTCCCGCATGATCTCGCTGGTGCCGGCGACGATGGTGGAGACGCGCGCGTCGCGGTAGAAGCGCTCCACCGCGTACTCCTCCACGTAGCCGTAGCCCCCGTGGAACTGCACGCACTCGTCGGCCACCCGCTTGTTCAGCTCGGTCGCCAGCAGCTTGGCCATGGCCGCCTCGCGCACGCCCGACTCCTCCTGCTGCACCAGCCAGGCGGCGTGGTAGACGAGCGCCCGCACGGCCTCCAGCTCGGCGAAGAGGTCGGCCAGGCGGTGCCGCAGCGCCTGGAACTTGGAGAGCGGCTTGCCGAAGGCGTGGCGCTCGGCCATGTACTTCAGCGTGGCCTCCAGCGCCACGTCGCAGGCGCCCACCGACGTGGCCGCGGCCGCCAGGCGCTCCAGCGCGAAGGTGTCCATGATGTAGTAGAAGCCCTGGTTCTCCTCCCCCACCAGGCCGCTCAGCGGCACCCGCACGTCCTCGAAGAAGATCTCGGCGGTGTCGGAGGAGTGCCAGCCCATCTTGCGCAGCTTGCTGGTCTTGATGCCGGGCAGGTCGGCGTCCATCGCGATCAGGCTGATGCCGCCGGCGCCGGCGTCCTTGTCAGTCTTGCAGGCCACCACGTAGAAGTCGCCGTAGACGCCGTTGGTGATCCAGGTCTTGGCGCCGTTGATCAGGTAGACGCCGCCGTCCCTCACCGCCGAGGTCCGGATGGCCGCCACGTCGGAACCGGTGTCGGGCTCGGAGATCGCGATCGCCCCGACCCTCTTCCCCTGGATGGACGGCACCAGGTAGCGCTGCTTCAGCTCCTCCGATCCGCGCCGCTCGATACCGACCGTCGCCAGCAGCGCCTGCACGGTGACCGCCGCGCAGAAGCCGCCCATCAGCGAGCGGGCCAGCTCTTCCAGGAAGACGACCGTGAAGAAGACGTCGCCGCCGGCCCCGGAGTACGCTTCGGGGTAGCTGGTGCCAAGGAAGCCGAGCTCCCCCATCTTGCGGAAGACCTCGCGCGGGATGCGGCGCGACGTCTCCCACTCCTCGGCGTGCGGAGCGACCTCGGTCTGCAGGAAGTGACGCACGCTCTGCCGGAAGGCCTCGTGCTCGGCGGTGAGGTGGACGGATTTCATGCGGTCTCCGATTTGCGGATCTCACCGGATTTGCGTTCGCCGGCGCGGGGGTAGAAGCGCCGGTCCCCCTTGGCCATCTGCAGGAGCAACTCGGCCGGCGTGAAGCGCGGGCCGTGCGAGTCGGCCAGCTGCTTCATGCGGTCGGCCACCGCCGAGGCGCCCAGCCCGTCGACGTAGTGGAACGGGCCGCCGAAGAACGGCGGGAAGCCGAGGCCGAGCACCGCGCCCACGTCGCCGTCGCGGGTGCCGCCGATGACCCCTTCCGACAGGCAGTGCAGCGCCTCGTTGACCATCAGCAGCACCAGCCGGTCGGCGGCCTCGCGCGCGTCGAATGCCTGGCGCGGGCGCGCCCCCAGGAGTGCGTAGGCGTCGTGGTTGACGGTCTTCCGCCCCTTGCCCTTGGGATAGACGTAGAAGCCGCGGCCGCTCTTCCTGCCGAGGAGGCCGGCGGCCACCAGCCGGTCGAAGGAGATGGTCGGCTGCATGCCGCGGCTCTCGAAGGCGGCGCCGAGGTCCTTGGAGACGTGCGAGCCGACGTCGATGCCGACCTCGTCGAGGAGCGTGGCCGGGCCGACCGGGAAGCCGAACGCCTTCAGCGCCTCGTCGAGCGCCTCCACCGAGGCCCCCTCCTCCACCAGCAGCACCGCCTCGTTCAGGAACGGCGCCAGGATGCGGGTGGTGTAGAAGCCCGGGCCGTCGCGCACCACGATGACCGTCTTCCCCTGCGCCACGCCGTAGGCGCGCGCGGTGGCGACCGCGGTCAGCGACGTCTTCCTGGTGGTGACCAGCTCCAGCAGCGGCATCTTGGGGACCGGTGAGAAATAGTGCATGCCGAGGATGCGCTCGGGGTGGCGCGCCTCGGCGGCGATCTCGGTGATCGGCAGCGCCGAGGTGTTGGAGGCGTAGACCGCGCCGGGGTCGAGCACCGCCTCGGTCTCGGCCAGCACCTTGCGCTTGAGCGGCAGGTCCTCGAAGACCGCCTCGATCACCAGGTCGGCGCCGGCTACATCACCCGGCTCGGTCGTGAAGAGGAGCCCGTACCACTGCCGGTCGCGCTCGATGCGGCTCAACGAGCCGCTGCGACGCCGCTTCTCCATCGAGCTCCAGAGGCTCCTGGCCGACTTCGCCAGCATCGGCTCGGAGACGTCCTTGAGGACCACCGAGGAGAGCGGCAGCGAGACCGAGGCGATCCCCTCGCCCATCAGGCCCGCGCCCAGCACGCCGAGCTTCCGCACCGCGCGCGACGTCAGCGCGACGCCGCCGGTCGTCTCCGGCGGCTTCTTCAGCTCGTTCATGGCGTCGAAGAGCCAGATCAGGTTCTTGGAGTCGGAGCTCGCCGCCAGGCGGCCGAAGAGCTTCGACTCCATTTCCAGGCCCGCCCGCTCCCCCTTGGAGAGCCCCTCCTCGATGCAGTCCAGGATGCAGAGCGGCGCCGGGTAGAAGCCGCGCGTCTTCTCCAGCACCTCGCGCCGCGCGCGGTGAAGGACGAGCTGCCGCACGCCGGGCAGGAGCAGCAGCTTGTCGGAGGGGCGCAGCTCGCGATGCGGCCGCAGCGAGCCGTCGGCCAGCCTCAGCGCGGCGCGCGAGGCGGTGTCCACCAGGCCGCCCGGCGTCGTCACCGCGTCCACCAGCCCGTACTTCAGCGCCTGCCTCGCCCGCAGCCGCTGCCCGGTGAGGAGCATCGGCAGCGCGCGGGCCAGGCCGGTCAGGCGCGGCAGCCGCTGCGTGCCGCCGCCTGCGGGCAGGAGGCCGAGCTGGACCTCCGGCAGCGCCAGCACCGTCTTGGGATGGTCGGTGGCGATGCGGTAGTGGCAGGCCAGCGCCGACTCCAGCCCGCCTCCCAGCGCGGCGCCGTGGATCGCGGCGACGTACGGCTTGGCGCTGCGGGAGATCATCTCGAGATAGCGCTGCCCCTCGCGGGAGAAGGCTTCCGCCTGCCGCGGGTCGGTGGCCGCCAGGATCATGTGGAGGTCGGCGCCGGCGATGAAGGTGTCGGGCTTGGCGCTGACGATGACCGCCGCCTTCACCTCCGGATCGCGGTCCACCATGGTGAAGGCCTCGTGCAGGTCGTCGAAGAGGTCCGTCGAGAGGATGTTGACGCTGCTGTCGGGCGTGTCGAAGACGAGCACCGCCACGCCGTCCGGCCTCTTGCTATAGCGGATCGCCTTCATGGACGGCTCAGCACGATGGCGTGCCCCAGCGCACCGGCGGCGCAGGCGGTGACCAGGCCGTGCCGCGCCCCCTCGTGCACCATGCGGCGCGCGCAAGTCGTCACCAGGCGCGCGCCGGTGGCGCCGAAGGGATGGCCCACCGAGAGCGAGCCCCCCCAGGCGTTGAGCTTGGCGGTGTCGATCGTCCCGAGCGGCGCGCGCCCCAGCCGCTCGCGGCAGTAGGTCTCGTCGGCCAGCAGCTTCACCACCGCCAGCACCGGCGCCGCGAAGGCCTCGTGGATCTCGAAGACGCCGACGTCGGAGAGCGCCAGCCCGGCCGCGTCGAGCGCCGCCGGCGTCGCGAAGACGGGCCCGAGGAGGAGCTCCTCGACCGGGTCGATGGCGACCAGCGCCGCCGACGTGACGAAGGCCAGCGGCTCGCAGCCGAGCTCCTTCGCCTTCTCCTCGGACATCAGCAGGCAGGCGGCCGCGCCGTCGGTCAGGAAGGACGAGTTCCCGGCGGTCACGGTGCCGAAGCGCTTGTCGAAGACCGGCGGCAGCCTGGCGAGCTTCTCGATCGAGGTGTCGGCGCGCACGCCGTTGTCGGAGGCGATCGGCGTGAAATCGGGCGGCACATAGGCCGGCAGGATCTGGTCCTGGTAGAGCCCCTCGGCGGTGGCGCGCGCGGCCCGGTGGTGCGAGGTCATCGCCCACAGGTCCTGCTCCTGGCGGGTGATGCCGAAGCGCTTTGCCAGCAGCTCACCGTTGTCCCCCATCGTGAGCCCGGTCGAGAACTCGGCGATGGCCGGCGCGTCGGGCAGCAGGTCGGACGGGGTGAGCCCCTTCAGCAGCGCGAAGTAGTCGCCGGCGCCGCGCGCCTTCTGCGCGGCGATGAGGCGCTTCCGCACCGGCCGCTTGAAGCGGATCGGCACGTCCGAGAGCGTCTCCACGCCGCCGGCGATGACCACGTCGGCCTGCCCGCCGGAGATCGCCTCCGCCGCGCTGGCGATCGCCACCGCCGAGGAGATGCAGGCCGCGGTGATCGTGTAGGCCGGGCAGCCGTTCGGAAGCCCGACCGCCAGGCCGACCTCGCGCGCCACGTTCGAGGTGCGCGGCTCCTGCAGCACGGTCCCGAAGAGGAGGCGGTCGACCGCGGCGGGCGGCACGCGCGTCTTCTTCAGGAGCCCGGCCACGGCCATGGCCCCAAGCTCGTAGGCCATCAGGTCGATGTAGCCGGTGCCGGAGCGGAGAAAGGGCGTGCGGCAGCCGTCCACGAGGGCGACCCTGCGTCCCTGAAACCTCCCTCCGGGCATCAGAGCCTGAACATAGCAGAGGGACGGCGTCGTATTCTGGCCCGCATGCTGAGATCCCTCTCGCTGCTGCTGGTACTCGCCTTCGCCGGTAAACCGGTGGACCCCGCCCGGGCCGCTGCCGCCAAGGCCGAGCTGGAGGAGAAGGGCTACGCGCTGGATCCGGAGCGCTTCGCCGGCCGGGTGCGCAACGGCGACCTGGCCACGGTGAGGCTCTACCTGGACGCCGGGATGGACCCCAATGTGGGCGACCGCGGCACGCCGCCGCTGCAGGAGGCGGCCACCCGCGGCCACCTGGACGTCCTGTTTGCGTTGCTGGACGCGGGCGCCGACCCGAACAAGAAGGACGACAACGGCTCGACGCCGCTGCAGGAGGCGGTGGTCCAGCGCCAGGCCGCGGCGGTGAAGGTGCTGATGGACCGGGGCGCGAATCCCAACCTGATTTACAAGAACGGCGGCGATACGCCGCTGATCCGCGCCTCGGGCGTCGGCAGCACCGAGACGTTCCGCGTCCTGCTGGATGGGGGCGCCGACCCCAACCGCCTGGACGACAACGGCGCCGGCCCGCTGATGGCCGAGGCCCAGAAGGGGAACGCCGAGAACGTGAAGCTCCTCCTGGCCAAGGGAGCCGACCCCAACGCCCGCGCGGCCGGCGGCGGCACGCCGCTGACGATGGCGGTGGTGCTCGACAAGGTGGAGGTCGCGCGGCTGCTCCTCCAGGCCGGCGCCGACACGAAGAAGGACCGCGCGATGCTGACCAGCTCGGCGCGCTCGCCCGAGATGAAGAAGCTCCTGGCCAACCCGCCGGCGGTCAAGAAGCCGGCGAAGACCGGAGGAAAGAAGAAATGAAGCGGATCCTCGCCCTGCTGCTCGTCCCGACGCTCCTCCTCGGCGCCGACGCCGAGAAGGCGAAGAAGAAGCTCGCCAAGATGGACTACGAGCCCGACGAGAAGGGCTTCGTGAAGGCCGCCGACGACGGCGAGAAGAAGGCGGTGGAGCTGTTCCTGGAGGCCGGCATCAACGTGAACGCCCGCGGCCGCTACGGGAACACGCCGCTCATCGAGGCGGCCGACGGCGCCAACACCGAGATCGTGGCAATGCTGCTGAAGGCCGGCGCCGACCCCAACCTCCGCAACAACGAGGGGCGCTCGGCGCTCTATTACGCCGTGCAGGGCTGCGGCGGCAACGACCCGCAGGGCAAGGTGCTCGACCTCCTGCTGGCGGCGCCCAGCATCGACCTGAAGACGCCGTACAAGCGAGGCGCGACGCTGGTGCACCTGGCGGTCGAGACCGACAGCGACGTGCAGCTGAAGAAGCTCCTCGCCAAGGGCCTCGACCCGAACGCCAAGAACGAGGCCGGCGAGACGCCGCTGGCCTACGCCTCGACCTACGGGCGCGCCAAGGTGCTGGCGGTCCTCTCCAGCGCCTCCGGGGTCCAGCAGGACGTGCGCAACGCCGACGGCGAGACGCCGCTCCTCGGCGCCGCGTCGACGGGCGAGGTCGCCGCCGGCATGAAGCTCCTCTCCGGCGGCGCCGACGCCAAGGCCACCGACAAGAACGGTGAGACCGCGCTCCACAAGCTGGCCTCGCTGAGCAAGCACAATCGCGTCACCTTCAAGGTGGACGACGCGAAGTCCAACGAGTTCGTGGAGACCCTGATCGCCAAGGGCACGCCGGTCGACGCCAAGCGCAAGTACGACGGCACGACCGCGCTCCTGGTCGCGGTCCAGCAGGGGCACGTCCCCACCGTGACGACTCTGCTGGCCAAGGGAGCGAACCCGAACGCCGCGAACAACCTCGGCGAGAAGCCGATCCTGATCGCCGCCAAGAACGGCGACGCGGAGGTGGTGAAGGCGCTGCTGGACGGCAAGGCCGACCCGAACGTCTCCGACCGCGTGGGGCGCAGCGCGCTCAAGCTGGCGCAGGACTACCCGGAGGTCGTGGCGCTGCTGAAGGGCGCCGGCGCCAAGGAGGGGGCCGGAGGCAAGGCGGGCGCACCGGCAGCCAAGAAGCCGAAGAAGTAGCGGGAGGGCCGGCAGACCGGGTCGCCGGAGACTTGGCGGAGGCGATCCCCGCGGTGCCGAAGGTACCGCAAGATGGCTAAGCCCGCAGCACCGCCATCGGGCTGACGCGGCTGGCCCGCCAGGCGGGGAGCGCCGCGGCGGCGAGCGTGACCAGGAGCAGCAGCCCGCCGGCGGAGAGGAGGCTCGCCGCGTCGCGCGCCGAGGTCTGGAAGAGCATCGGCTGGAGGAGCGGCGCGGCGGCCAGGGCCAGCAGCACACCGGCCGCGGCGCCCGCGGCGGCCATGCGCAGCGCGTCGCCGACGACGAAGCGGGCGACCCTCGCACCGGTGCCGCCCAGCGCGAGGCGCACGCCGATCTCCTGCGAGCGTTGCGCGACCAGGTAGGAGACCACCGCGAAGAGCCCGAGCGCGGCGATGCCCAGCGCCAGCCCGCCGAACGCGGTGAAGAGCGAGGCGCCGAGGCGCCAGGAGCGCAGCTGCGGGTCCAGCAGCTCCTGGTAGGGCTGCACGCGCGCGTAGACCGGCACCGGGCTGGTGGCCTGCAGGAGCCGGCGCACCGGCTCCACCAGGCGGCCGGGGTCGCCGTCGGTCTGGATCAGCAGCGAGTGCACCGAGCTCGCGTCCGGAGCCGGCACCGGCGGCAGCTGCGCGAAGGGGACGTAGTACTGCATCAGCCGGTCCTCGCTCCCCTCGGTGCGCAGCGAGCGGGCGCGCGAATCGCGCACGACGCCGACGACCTCGCGGCACGGCAGCGAGGCCACCGCGACCTCCGGGTCCTGGTCGAATGGCGGGCCGCCGTGCCCGGCGCGCACGCACTGGCCGAGCGCGCTCCGGCCCGGCCAGACGGTGCGGGCCATCGTCTCGTTCACCAGCACCACCAGCGGGGCGCCCCGCCCGTCGGTCTCGGTGAAGAGGCGCCCCTCCCGCAGCCTCACGTCCATCATCGCCAGGTATTGCGGCGTGGCCCCGTAGAGGATCGGGAGCTGGTGGACGGCGGGATCGGCGAACGTGTGGCCGGGGACGCTGATCGGCGGGATGTGATGCGAGGAGAACGGCATCCCCTGCGCCACCGTCGCCGCGGTCACGCCCGGCACGGTCACGACGCGCCGGACCGCCTCCTCGTGGGCGCGGTCGCGCTCGGCGCCGCGCAGCCGGCCGCGGAAGTCCAGCTCCACGTGGAGGAGCCGGGCCGTCGAGAAGCCGAGGTCCTGCGACTGCACGCGCCGGAGGCTGCGCACGAAGAGGGCCGCGCCCACCAGCAGCAGCAGCGAGAGGCCCACCTGAAGCGCGACCAGCAGGCGCTGGGCGAGGAAGCGTCCGGTCGAACCGTGCCCGCCGCCGCTGCCACCACTGTGGAGGTCGAGCGTCAGGCTCCGCCGGCGCAGCTGCCCGATCGGGCTCAGCCCGGCCAGCAGGCCGGCGCCGCAGGCCAGGGCGAGCGAGGCGGTGAGCACCGCCGGGTCGACGAATCCCTCGCCCGGCGCCAGCTGCGGCAGCAACGTGACCCGTACCAGGTCCTCGAGCCAGCTGGCCACCAGCAGCCCCAGCACCGCGCCGGTGAGCGCGAGCGCCACGCTCTCGACCAACGCCTGTCGCAGGAGACGCGCCGGGCTCGCCCCCAGCGCCAGCCGCACCGCGCCGTCGCGCCGGCGCCGCGCGGCACGCAGCAGGAGCAGCGTGCCGACGTTGGCGGTGGCGATCAGCAGCACCACCAGCGCCACCGCCGAGAGCCAGAGTGCCACGCGCCCCTGTGCCGAGGTGCGCCCCGCCAGGCCGGGCGCCAGCGCCTCCAGCGGCGTTGCCACCAGGTGCGCCCGCGTCAGGCCCAGCGCCTCGTCGCGGAGGGCCGAGGCGACCCTCTGCGAGGCCGCCGCCGCGGTCACGCCGTCCTTCAGGCGCGCGATCACCGAGCCGACCCGCAGCCCGGTCTCCTCCCACCAGCCGGCCGGCCGCCCGCGCATCGCGGTGCTGAGCGGTACAAAGAGATCGGCCGCGCTCAGCTCGACGCCGTGGAACCCGCGCGGCGCGACCCCGATGATCGTGAGCGGCTGTCCGTCCACGACGAACTGCCGCCCGAGCACGCCGGGATCGCCGCCATACACGCGCCGCCAGTAGCCGTGGCCGAGCACGGCCACGTCGTTCCCGGCGGGCAGCGCGTCGTCCTCCGGCCCGAAGAGGCGTCCCAGCGCGGGCCGCACGCCCAGCACCTCGAAGAACCGGCCCGAGGCCTGCACGACCGCGGCCTCGGCGAGCTCGGCGCCGCTCCCGACGACCGCGCTGCCGGTCCGGACCGTGGCGACTCCGTGGAACGCATCCTCCACCCCGGCCACGGCGCGGAAGACGGGATAGGACGTCGTCGTCACCGTGTGGCTGCTCCCCTCCTCGGCGGCGAACGTCAGGCCCAGGCGCACCACGCTGTCGGCACCGCGCACTCCAGGCGGCGGCGCCAGCATGAGCCGCTGCACCAGCCCGAACATGGCCGCGTTCGCGCCAATGGCGAGGGCGAAGGTCAGGACGACGCCGGCGACGAACGCCGGCTCGCGGCGGAGGGAGCGCGCGGCGAACCGCAGGTCGTCGAAGACGCTCGTCATGGTCCTATCTATACGCGCGGTCCCGTCGCAAGATTCGGATAGATTGACCCGACACCCCGGCCCTACCTTCTCCCCTGGAGGTGAGCCGTGGCGCATGCTCTGATGGTGGAAGCCGGGAGAGAGACGAGGCGGGACGCGGATCCCGACCGCGCGCTGGTGGAGCGGGTCTGCCGCGCCATCGAGGAGGGCCCGCTGCGCCCGTCGCTGGCCGAGCTGGCCGAGCAGGTCGGCCTCTCGCCGCACCACCTGCAGCGCACCTTCAAGCGGCTGGTCGGAGTCTCCCCGCGGCAGTACGCCGAGGCGCACCGGCTGAAGGCGCTGAAGCGCCAGCTCAAGGAGGGGGAGCCGGTCGCCGGCGCGCTCTACGGCGCCGGATTCGGCTCCACCAGCCGCCTCTACGAGAGCGCCGACCTGCGCCTCGGCATGACGCCGGCCGTCTACCGCAAGGGCGGCCGCGGGGAGCGGATCGCCTTCACCGTGGCCTCCACGCCGCTCGGGCGGCTGCTGGTGGCGGCGACCGAGCGGGGCGTCTCGGCCATCAAGTTCGGAACCTCGGAGGCGGCGCTGGAGCGCCAGCTCCGCGAGGAGTTCCCCGAGGCGGAGGTGGCACGCGACGACGCCGCGCTGGCCGAGAGAGTGTCCGAGCTGCTGGCGCTCATCGCCGGCACGGCTTCGGCGACCACTGCGACCACCATCCCGCTGGACATCCGCGTCACCGCCTTCCAGTCGCGGGTCTATTCCGAGCTGGTGCGGATCCCGGCCGGCGAGACGCGCAGCTACGCCGAGGTGGCCCGCGCCATCGGCCAGCCGAACGCGGCCCGCGCGGTGGCCCGCGCCTGCGCGACGAACCCGGTGGCGGTGGTGATCCCCTGCCACCGCGTGGTGGGCTCGAACGGGCGCCTCACCGGCTACCGCTGGGGGCTCGAGCGCAAGGAGACGCTGCTGCGCAAGGAGGGGGCGAAGGGGACGTGAGCTGAGGCGGCCGCCGTTCGTCTTCCTGCTCTTCGCCATCGCCGCGGTCCTGCTGGCCGCCGGCTATCCCTTCGCGCTGGAGGTCGTGCACCGCCAGCCGGCCCCCAAGGCGCTCGGCTACATGGTGAGCCGCGCGGGCCCCGGCGCCTGGAGCGTCTCGGCGCTGGAAGCCGCCGGGCCGGCGGCCGGGCTCCTCCAGCGCGGCGACCTGGTCACCGCGGTGAACGGCGACGCCCGCGCGGCGGAGGAGCTGCCGTCGCGCCTGCGGCTGCTGCGGCCCGGCGACACCTACCGCTTGCGGGTGGTGCGGCAGGGCTCGCCGTCGGAGGTCGCGCTGCGGGTCGGCGAGCGCCCCGGCGCGCGCCCCTCGGTCTGGCAGGGCACGGCCGTCCTGCTGGTGTCGCTGTCGTTCCTCTGCGCCGCGCTGGTCATCGGCGTCGCCAGGCCGCGGGAGCTGACGATCCGGCTCTATGCCTGGGCGAACCTGCTGGCGGCGCTGACGCTGATCGTCGGGCTGCTGCACTACGAGGAGCTGAGCCAGGACGAGCGCTTCGGCTACACGCTCTTCTCGATCGCCTCCAGCTTCTTCCCGGCGCTCATGTACCACGGCTACGAGCGGCTGCCGCCCGGCCTGGTGCTGGGGCCCGTCTGGAGGTGGCTGCGCTATGCGCTCTACGCCTGGTGCTGCCTGCGCTTCGCCGGCGTGAGCGCCCGCCTGGCGCTGGAGCTCTCCGGCGCCGAGACGACGGTCACGTTCTTCCACGAGCACCCGCTCCTCTGGCGGGCGATGGTGGTCGTCTGGCAGCTGCGCGAGCCGATGCTCGGGCTGGCCTTCCTGGCGGGGCTGGCGCTCATCGGCCGCAACTACCGGGCGGCGCGCCAGCTGGCCCAGCGGCGCCGCCTGCAGTGGGTGATCTGGGGCGCGCTGACCGGCATCGTGCCGAACGCGCTGATGCTGCTCCTGGCGCCGACGCCGTTCGCCCGCAGCCACGCCTACCTCGTCTTCGACGCCATGGCACCGCTCTTCACGGTGCTGACGCCGGCCACCTTCGTCTACGCGGTGCTGAAGCACGACATCCTGGACGTCGGCTTCATGGTGCGCCGCGGCCTGCAGTACCTGATGGCGCGCGGCGTCCTGCAGGTGGTGCTCTTCGTGCCGCTGGTCGTCTTCGTGGTCGCCAACCGCGACCGCACCGTGGCCGACATCGTGCTCCACGTGCCAATCGAGCGCCCGCACTACGTGCTGCTGGCGGTGCTGGCGGTGGCGGCGCTGCGCTACCGCGAGACGCTGAACCGCTGGCTGGACCGCAAGTTCTTCCGCGAGGCCTACGAGGAGGAGCGGGTGCTGCTGGCGCTGGCCGGCGAGGTGCAGCGGCAGGCGTCGCTGTCGGAGATCGCCCGGCTGGTGGTCCGCGAGCTCGACTCGTCGATCCACCCCGAGACGATGCACCTCCTCTTCCGCCGGCCCGACCGGCGCGACCTGGTGGTCGAGCAGTCGACCAGCGCCACCTTCACGCTCTCGATCTCGGAGGAGTCGCGGCTGGTGCGGCTCCTCTCCGGCCACTCGGCCGCCGAGGACTACCCGGCCATCGCGCCGTCGCTGCCGGAGCAGGAGGCGCGGGCGCTGCAGGAGCTGGGCATCGTGCTGCTGGTGCCGGCGGCCGGCGCCGACGGCCAGCTCTCCGGGCTCCTCCTGCTGGGGCGGAAGCGCTCGCAGGAGCCCTACTCGGCCAAGGACCGCCGCCTGCTGGAGGCGGTCGCCGGGCAGATCGCGGTCGTCTACGAGAACGCCCAGCTCCGCCGCGCCGCCCGGGAGGAGGCGCGGGTGCGCCGGCAGGTCCTGTCGCGGCTCGGCAACGAGGGGATCAACGTGCTGAAGGAGTGCCCGACCTGCGGCCGCTGCTACGACCGCCGCGAGGAGCGCTGCGGAGACGACGGCACCGCGCTGGCGCTCACGCTGCCGATCGAGCGGGTGATCGACGGCAAGTACCGCCTGGAGCGGCTGCTCGGCAAGGGGGGCATGGGCGCGGTCTACGAGGCCACCGACCTGCGTCTCACCCGCACGGTGGCGGTGAAGGTCCTGATCGGCAGCTCCTTCGGCGACGAGGACGCGCTGCGGCGCTTCTCGCGCGAGGCGCGCGCCTCGGCCCGCCTCTCGCATCCGAACATCGTGACCGTCCACGATTACGGCGGCCTCGGCTCCGAGGGCGCCTACCTGGTCATGGAGCGGCTCGTCGGCCGGACGCTGCGCACCGAGCTGCGCGAGGCCGGGGCGGTGGACACGGCGACGGCCGCCGACTGGTTCGACCAGGTGCTGGACGCGGTGGCGCACGCGCACCGCGGCGGCGTGGTGCACCGCGACCTCAAGCCGGAGAACGTCTTCCTGACCGGCGACCGGCGCGGCGTGCAGCTGAAGGTGCTCGACTTCGGCCTGGCCAAGCTGACCGACGCGCCGGAGGAGAGCCGCGAGCTCACCAGCGCCGGCCGCGTGATCGGGACGCTCTCCTACATGTCCCCGGAGCGGCTCTCCGCCGGGACGGTGGACGAGCGAAGCGACGTCTACTCGCTGGGAGTGATGGTCTTCGAGGCGCTGACCGGCAAGAACCCGTTCTCCAAGGGGGACCACACCCGGGTGGTGGCGGCTGTCCTGCACGAGGTCGTGCGCCTGCCGGGGGACGGCGCGGAGCACGACGCGCTCGACGCGTTGCTGCAGGAGTGCCTGGCCAAGGACCCGGAGAACCGGATCGCCAGCGTCGCCGAGATGCGGCGCCGGCTCCTGCCGGCGCTGCGCAGCTGCCCGGTCAGCGCGTCCCCCCGCCGGCGGGCGGTCGGCCCCGCCGAGTCCGACCCGACCCGGCCGATGTAACAATCACGCCGTGCGGCGAAGGAGGGCGATCGCGCTGGCGCTCGGCATCGCCGCCGGCACAGCCGTCCTCGCCGGCGGGGCCTGGGCGCTCACCCGCACGCCCCCGCCGCCGATCCGCGTGGGCGTCCTGCACTCCTTCCAGGGCACCATGGCCGGTAGCGAGGGGCCGGTCGCCAAGGCCACGTTGATGGCCATCGCCGAGATCAACGCCGCCGGCGGCGTGCTGGGGCGCAAGGTGGAGGCGGTGCAGGCCGACGGCGCCTCCGAGCCGCGCACGTTCGCCGAGCAGGCCGAGAGGCTGATCAGCAAGGAGCGCGTGGCGACGCTCTTCGGCTGCTGGACTTCGGCCAGCCGCAAGGCGGTCAAGACGGTGGTGGAGCGGCATCGCAACCTGCTCTTCTACCCGGTGCAGTACGAGGGGCTGGAGAGCTCTCCGGCCATCGTCTACACCGGCGCCTCGCCCAACCAGCAGATCATCCCGGCGGTGAGCTGGTGCCTCGAGCACCTGGGCCACCGCGTCTTCCTGGTCGGCTCCGATTACGTCTTCCCACGCACCGCCCACGAGATCATCAAGGACCAGCTGAAGGCGCGCCGCGCGACGCTGGCCGGCGAGGAGTACGCCCCGCTGGGCTCGTCGGACTTCACCGCCATCGCCGGAAAGGTGGCGATCGCGCGGCCCGACGTCGTCCTCTCCACGGTGAACGGCGACAGCAACCGCGCCTTCTTCGCGGCGCTGCGGGCGGCGGGGCTCACCTCGCAGGCCGTGCCGACGCTTTCCTTCAGCGTCGCCGAGAACGAGGTGAAGCGGCTCTCGGCCGAGCAGATGGTGGGCGACTACGCGGCCTGGAACTACTTCCAGAGCCTCCGCACGCCCGCCAACGCGCGCTTCGTGGCCGCCTACCGGGCGCGCTACGGATCGGACGCCATCACCGACGACCCGAGCGAGGCCGGCTACTTCGGCGTCCACCTGTGGGCGCAGGCGGTGCGCGACGCCGGCGTCGCCGAGCCGCAGGCGATCCGCACGGCGCTGGCCAGCCAGAGCTTCGACGCGCCCGAGGGGACGGTGACGCTGGACGGCGCCACCCAGCACACCTGGAAGACGGTGCGGGTCGGGCGCATCCGCGCCGACGGGCAGTTCGAGATCGTCTGGAGCTCGGAGCGGCCGGTGCGGCCGGTGCCGTATCCGATCTTCCGCAGCCGGGCCGCCTGGGACGGCTACCTGGCGGAGCTCTCGCGCGGATGGGGAGGCGCATGGGCGAAGCCGCCCCTCTGAGCGGCGCCTTCCTGCGGCGCCCCACCGGCGACGGGCTGGCGCGCCTCCAGAAGACGCACTCGCTGGCCTGGCAGCTGGTCGGCTGGTTCTCGCTGCTGGCGCTGCTGCCGCTGCTGCTGCTCACCCTGGCCGCGTCGCTGAACGCGCGGGCGATCCTGACCCGCGAGGCCACCAACTCGCTGCTGGCGATCGCCGAGCGCCAGTCGAGGCAGCTGGAGAGCACGATCGAGGAGCGCGAGCGCACGGTGTCGGCGCTGTCGCGAACCCCCTCGATCGGCGCCGCCCTGGACGACCCGTGGCTGCTGTCCGACCCTACCGCCTCGCGCGAGCTGCGCGAGTTCCTGACGCAGTTCCAGGAGTCCTCCGGCTGGGAGGACATCCTGCTGGTGACCGTCGGCGGCGACGTCGTGCTCTCGGTCTCCGGCGCTCGCGCGATCGGCACCAACCTGCGGAACGGCCCGTACGCTTCCTCGGGGCTGGCCCGGGTGTTCGACCGCGCGCTGATGACGCTGGGGACCGAGATCTCCGACCTCGCCTACGACCCCTCGGCGGACCGCCCGGCCTCCTATGTCGCGACCCCGGTCCTGAGGGACGGCTTCGTGACCGGGGTGCTGGCGATGCGGCTGTCGACCCGGGAGCTGGTGCGCATCGTCAACGACGCCGCCGGGCTGGGGAAGACCGGCGAGACGATCGTCGCCGCGCCCGAGGGCAACGAGGCCGTCTTCCTGACCCCGGTGCGGAACGACCCCGAGGCGGCGTTTCGCCGGAGGGTCTCCCTGGCCTCGGTGGACGGCAGCGCCGGCACCCGGGTGGTGCGCGGCCGCATCCGCGCCGGCTCGGCCACCGACTACCGGGGCCGGAAGGTGCTGGCGGTCTACGACGCGCTGCCCCACCTCGGCTGGCTGGTGATGGTGAAGATCGACGCCGCCGAGGCCTTCGCGCCGGTGGCCCGCTTCCGGCTGGTCTCCACGCTGGTCGAGGTGCCGCTGCTGGCGCTGGTGCTGATGGCGGTCGTCTCCGTCTCGCGCAGCATCTCGCGGCCGATCGTCAAGCTGACCGCGGCCACCCGCGCCTTCGCCGGAGGGGACCTCTCGCGGCGCGCGCCGCTGGTGTCGCACAACGAGATCCGGGTGCTGGCTGCTGCCTTCAACCAGATGGGGGCGAAGCTTCAGTCCTCGATCATCGAGCTGGAGCGCTACAGCCGCACGCTGGAAGGGCGCGTCGCCGACCGCACCAAGGAGCTGCTCGACAAGAACCAGGAGCTGGAAGCGGCGATGTCCAGCCTGAAGAAAGCGCAGGAGCAGATCCTCCTGCAGGAGAAGATGGCCTCGCTCGGCTCCCTCACCGCCGGCATCGCCCACGAGATCAAGAACCCGCTCAACTTCGTGAACAACTTCGCCGGGCTGATGCTGGAGCTGGTCGTCGACCTGGAGGCCTCGTTCGGGCCCGAGGCCGGGAAGCTGACCGACCGCACCCGCGAGGACGTGGAGGCGCTGCTCGCCGACCTCAAGCAGAACGCCGCCAAGGTGCAGGAGCACGGCAAGCGGGCCGACGGCATCGTGAAGTCGATGCTGTTCCACGCGCGCGGCAAGAGCTCGCAGCGGCAGCCGATCGACGTCAACCAGCTCGTCAGCGAGGCGGTGAACCTGGCCTACCACTCGATGCGCGGCTCGGACACCGGCTTCAACATCAAGATGGACCTGGAGCTCGACCCCAAGGCCGGCAGCCTGGAGGCGGTGCCCCAGGACCTCTCGCGCGTCTTCCTGAACCTGGTGAACAACGCCATGTACGCCACCCACGAGCGGAAGAAGACCGAGCGCTCCGGCTACGAGCCGGTCCTGACGGTGCGCACCCTGGACCTGGGGGACAAGGTGGAGGTGCGGGTGCGCGACAACGGCACCGGCATCCCGCAGCCGGTCCTGGAGAAGATCTTCCTGCCGTTCTTCACGACCAAGCCGACCGGCTCCGGCACCGGACTCGGGCTCTCGATCAGCTACGATATCGTCACGGCCGGACACGGAGGGACACTGAGCGTGCAGTCGGAGGTGGGGCGTTTTGCGGAGTTCGTCGTGACGCTGCCGCGCGTGTCCGGGGCCAGGAGCTGACATGGATGCGCCGGCCAGGATCCTGATCGTCGACGACGAGCCCGACCTCGAGCTCCTGATCCGCCAGAAGTTCCGGAAGGAAATCCGCGACGGGAAATACGTCTTCGTCTTCGCCCACAACGGCCGCGAGGCGCTGGAGAAGCTGGCCGAGGACCCCGCCATCGAGGTCGTCATGTCCGACATCAACATGCCGGAGATGGACGGCCTCACGCTGCTGGGGCAGATCCGCGAGCTCAACAACCCGGTGCTCAAGGCGGTCATCGTCTCGGCCTACGGCGACATGGAGAACATCCGCACCGCGATGAACCGCGGCGCCTTCGACTTCCTGACCAAGCCGATCGACTTCCAGGACCTGATCATCACCATCGAGAAGACGCTGGAGCAGCTCAGCACGCTGAAGCGCGCGCTCGGCGCCCGCGACGAGCTGGTGAAGCTCCGCGGCGAGCTGGACATCGCCCGCACCATCCAGCGCTCGCTGCTGCCCTCGAAGTTCCCGGCCTTCCCGAGCCGCACCGAGTTCGACCTGCTGGCCGAGATGATCCCGGCCAAGGAGGTCGGCGGCGACTTCTACGACTTCTTCCTGCTGGACGAGCACCGGCTCGGCTTCGTGATCGGCGACGTCTCCGGCAAGGGCGTGCCGGCGGCGATCTACATGGCGCTGGCGCGCGCGCTGCTGCGGGCCACCGCGCTCACCGGCATCTGCCCGGCCGCCTGCCTGCAGCGCGTCAACACGCTGCTCTGCGCCGAGACGACCTCGGGCCTCTTCGTGACGATCGCCTACGGCATCCTGGACACCCGGAACGGCGAGGTGTCCTACTGCCTGGGAGGCCACAACCCGCCCTACCTGGTGCCGGCCGCCTCGGCGCCGGTGCAGCTGGAGGGCACCCGCAGCGCCCTGGTCGGCCTCATCCCGCGGGCGGTGTTCTCCGAGGGCCGTCTCCGGCTGGAGCACGGCGACTCGATCTTCCTCTACACCGACGGCGTCACCGAGGCGATGAACGCCGCCGACGAGCAGTACGAGGAGGAGCGGCTGGAGGCCTACCTGGCCAAGGTCAGCACCGCCCCGCTGAGGGAGCTGGTGGACGGCGTGGTGGCCGACGTCCGCGCCTTCGCCGCCGGCGCGCCGCAGAGCGACGACATCACGGTGCTGACCATCCGCTATCTCTGAGCGCGGCGTCCGCCAGAGTGCATTGCATTACAATGCATTCTGAGGTCCTGCATGGAAGCGCAGCTCACCGTTCGCCTGCCCGAAGAGCTGAATCGCGCGTTGAAGGCCGCGTCGCGCCGCCTGCAGCGAAAGAGCTCGGAGATCGTCCGGCTGGCGCTTCAAGAGTTCCTCTCCGGCAGCGCCGGCGCTGGACGGCCGGTCAACCGCGTGCGGCCGCTGGTGGGCTCGCTGGAGAGCGGGATCCCCGACCTCGCGGAAAAGCACCGCGCCTACCTGCTCAAATCCCTGCGCCGTGCCCGGTGAGCTTCTGCTCGACACCGGCGCACTGGTCTCGCTCCTCGACCGGAGCCAGCGCCGACACGCGGAGTGCGCAACGTTCTTCGAGTCCTGGGAAGGGAGCGTCATCAGCACCGAGGCCGTCCTCACCGAAGCCACGCACCTCCTGGGCCGCGTCAGGGGCGGGCAGCACGCCTGCCTCGAGTTCTTCCTGGCAGGCGGGGCGGTCCTGGTCCCGAGCACGACGACGTCCCTGAGGCGATGCGCCGAGCTCGTGGAACGGTTCGCCGACCTGCCGATGGACTTCGCCGACGCGACGCTGGTGGCACTCGCGGAGGAGCTCGATACCGATCTGGTGTTCACGCTGGACTCACGGGGGTTCCAGACCTATCGGATCGGCGGGCGGCGCCGGTTCCGGCTAAGGCCTGACTGAGCCGGGCTCAGCCTCCTCCGCCGGAACCCAGAGGTCGCCCAGCTCCAGCTCGACTGCCTCGAACGGCTCGGCGCGCACCGCGGCAGCGCCCTCGAACGTCTGCGCGAGGAGCCAGCCGCCGCTCTCCAGCCGGAAGACCTCGAGCGTCTGCGCGTCCGGGTCGACCAGCCAGGCGTGTCCGATCCCCTGCTCGGCATAGATACGGAGCTTCTTGACCCGGTCGATCCGGACGCTGCCGGGCGAGAGCACCTCGCAGACCCAGTCCGGAGGCAGTGTGACAAAGGCGACGTTCGGCAAAGCCGGCATCCGCTCGCGGCGCCAACCGGCGAGGTCGGGCACCAGAACCTGCTTCCCGAGGTGGAGCTCCGGCTCGAAGAGGATCCACCAGCCGCCCGGCCCCCCGCGTCCGCGCTGGAAGGCGGTGTTGAGATCGCCGTTCAGCACCGAGGCCGCGTTCGCATGCGGGATGGCCGGGCGCGGCGACGCGTACAGCTCCCCATCGATGATCTGCCCCACCATGTGCTCGGGAAGAGCGAGCAGGTCCTCGTAGGTCGCCTCGTGGCCGAGGGGGCGGGCCGTCGAGCTCATCGCATCTAGCCTAGCAGCCCGCTCACCCCTCGCGCAGCAGCTGGACGATCGAGCGGCGCGAGAGTCCGAAGGCTGGGATCACGCCGGCCAGCACCGCCAGCACGATGGCGGTGGTGAAGGCGAAGAGCGCCGACGGAGCGTCCGGCTTCACCAGCACCGCGATCCCTTCGTACATCGTCCCGGCCAGCGCCATCCCGATCAGCTTCGCGAAGATCATCATCAGGACGCATCCGAAGACCGCGCCCAGCAGGCCGTAGAAGCAGGCCTCCAGCATCAGCAGGCGCGCCACCGACCCGCGCGAGAAGCCGAGGATGCGCAGCAGCGCCGCCTCGCCGCGCCGCTCGCGGGCCGTCATCGAGAGCGTGTTGCCGGTGACCAGCAGCACCGCGAAGCCGGTCACCAGGCCGATGCTGCCGATGAGCGCCTGCACGTTGCCCATCATCTGCATCCACTGCAGCTGCCACCCCTTCTCGGTCATGGCCCGGATCGGCACCGGCGCGTTGACGAACTTGGCGTCGACGGCCGCGGTAATCGGCTGCACGTCCTCGCGGCTATTGGCAAGGATCCAGAACATGCCGGTCAGGCTGTCGTCGCCCAGGAGCCCTTCCAGGTACTTGCGGTGGATGTAGACGCTGTTGTCGAGGTCGTAGCGCATGATCGCGCGCACCGTCACCTCGATGACGCCGCCGTTGACCGGCGCCTTCAGGACCTTCTTGTCGCCGATCTTCCAGCCGTACTTCTTGGCCAGCAGCTCGCCGATCAGCGCGCCGCGGCGGTCCGCGATGTAGGCGCGCTGCTGGTCCTCGGGGACGTCCGCCTCCATGTAGACCCGCAGCAGGCCTTCCGGCGGCGCGGCGCCGATCGGGATCTGGTTCTCCGGCCGGTTGTCGCCCACGAAGCCCATCAGGAAGTCGAACGGGATGACCTCCTTCACTCCGGGCGTGTCGGCGATCTTCCCGAGGTAGGCCATCGGCAGCCGCTCGAACATCGAGGTCTGGGCGGTGACGATCGCCCGCCGCGCCATGTTGGGGGACCAGTCTTTCTCCAGCGCCCCCTTCATGAGGAGCAGGAAGCCGATCAGCCCGACGCAGAAAGCCAGCGCGAAGACGGTGAGCGCGGTCCGGATGGGCCGCGACCTCAAGTGCTTGATCGCCAGGTTCGCCGGAGTCACTTCTCCACTTTACCCGGCTCCAGGACGAAAGTACGCGAGGGATAGGTCCGGGCCCGGCCGTCCTTGGTGCGGAATGTCACGGTGAGACGGTGCGGCCCGGCTTCCAGCGCGGCGACGGCGAGCCTGAGCTCGAATCCTGCCTCCGAGACGTCGCCCATGCCCGGCAGCGCGGCGGCGACGTCGGGGCGCGGAAAGCGCCTCGTGCCGATGGGAAGGACAGGCGCATCGGAAACTCCGGCGCCAGCACCAGGCACGTCCCGCCGGCGTCGACTCTCATCGTCCCGCTTTCCGGCATCCACGAGGCCCCGCCGTGGCACTTCACGACGGGGATGCCGGTCCCGGAGACGGCCTCGTAGAGCCGCGTCTCGAAGATGCCAAAGCCGGAGATCCTTCGAAGAAGCCGCGAGTCGTAACGGAATACGGCTGCGGCCGTCAGGCCCAAGGGCGGCGCACCGGCGGTGACGACTCGTTCATCGCGGGCCACCGGCGAGGGCTCGAGATCCGGCAGTTCGCGGGATCGATGCTGTTCTCGACGGCGCACGAAGAGCACCTCGTCCCACTCCCAGGGATCGTGCGCCAGCGTCAGCCAACGCACGACCCCGAGAAGCAGGAAGGCGGCGATCGCCAGCCGGCGCTCAAGAAGCCGGCTGGCGAGCTGCATCGGTCCTCACGGCACGATCATCGGTGCGAAGCACGGGTCGAAACCGTAGTCGCCCTCCGCCCGAAAGAGCTCACGCCAGGCGCTGGTACTTCTCCAGGAAGCGCCGGTCGATGAGGTCCTTCAGGGAAAGCGCCCAGGCGCCGTGGGTTACCCGCCCCCGGTACCAGAGCAGCGCCTTGCCGTCGGCGGTGTTGAGAAGCGAGAGGAAGTCTCCCTGGGGCTCGTAGCGCGGCGGCGTCGTCCCTTCCGCGGCAGCGACCAGACTCCTCCAGAGGACCGGCCCTTCGCGCACTGCGTAGACACCGGCCTTGGGCGTTTCCGGGTGATCGCGCAGGGTCACGCAGTCGCCGGCGCCGAAGACCTCGGGGTGCGAGATCGAGCGCAGCGAGCTGTCCACCAGGAGGAAACCCTTCTCGTCCACGGCCAGCCCCGAAGTCGCGAAGAGCGCCGGTGCCTCGGCGCCGGTCAGCCAGACGGTGAGGTCGGAGCGCAGCTCCGTTCCGTCGGCGAGACGTACCGCGGCGGACGTCACGTGCTCGACCGCAGCGCCCAACTGCGTGCCGATGCCCTTCCGCAGGAGCACCTCTTCGCCGCGCTCCCGCAGCCGGGGACTCGCACCGGGCAGGATCGTCCCGGCCGCGTCGACCAGCGTGACCTCGCGCTTCCGCTCGGCGGCATCCAGCACCGCGGCGACCGCGCAGGCGATCTCGTAGCCGGCCGCGCCGGCGCCGACCACGACCGCACGGGCCTCCTCCCGCGACGCCGCCAGGGCCTGCAGCCGCTCGCGCAGCGCGACCGCGTGGGAGATCGGCTTCACGAGCTGCGCGTACCCGGCCACCTCCGGCCGGTGGCTGCCCCGGGCCAGGGAGCCGACGCCGAAGGAGACGAGGTCGTACGGGAGGTCACGGCCGTCGTCCAGCTCCACGACGCGCCTGACGGGATCCACCGCCACCGCCTCGCCGCGCAGGAAGCGCCCTCCGGCCGCGGCGGCCAGCGGCGGCAGCGCGAAGGCGATCTCCCGCTCGGTGTACTGCCCCGCCAGGTAGCCCGGCACCATCCCGGAGTAGTGGTGGCGATCGGCGAACGAGACGAGGGCCAGGTCGAAGGCTGGGTGCGGCGTCAGGACCTGCCGGCGCAGGATCTCCAGGTGGCTGTGTCCGCCGCCGACCAGGAGCAGGCGGAGCTTCACCTCGGCCCGCCGGACTCCTCGAGCACCCGGGAAAAGAGGTCCTCCAATCCCAGTGTGCGAGCCCATCGGTCGAGGTAGGCGCCATCGAGACGCCCGCGTTGGACCTTGAGAACGCCCTTCACGTCCCTCCACTGCTTCTCCGAGACCTCACCGCCCAGGCGGTACCACAGGAGCTTCTGGAGGACCGTGTCTTCGGCGCTCGAAACGAAAAGGGACCGCGGCGGGTCGGTTGTGACCAGGACGCTCCGGCGCCGCTTCATCGCCTCGCGGTGGAAGTCGTCCTCCGACATCACGAAGACGTCGACTTTCAGCATCAGCTCGCGATGGATCGCGTTGAACGACTCGTGTCGTTCAACCGCTTCCCGCACCGCATCTTCTTGCACGAAGAACTCCCGCTGCAACCTGTCGACGACCGCGGCCGCGGCCTGCGCCATCGCCGCGACGACGTCCACGTCATCCGTGGAACGCGGCTCGCCCAGGATCGAGCTCGCGATCGAGCCGCCGACCAGGTAAGGGATGCCGAGCGAGTCGAAGAGGTCCCCGACCATCAGCGCTACCCGGATCGGGTCCGGAGGGTCCACTAGTAGCCCTTGATTTCAGGATCCCAGGAGAAGAGCTCTCGCATGGTGCGCGCCGGCAGGCGCAGAGCGGCGAGCCGGAGTCGAAGCTCATCCTCGGGGACGTCGCCATGCCGTTCCCTGATGCCGGCCAGCGCCAGGAAGGCAGCCGAACGGCAGAGCTCCGACAGCCGGCGCGCCTTCTCCCAATCCGCCATGCTCCGGTAGGCCTCGAGCATCCATTGCTCCGCGTCGAGGCCCGTGTCGCGCGCTTGCGGGACCGAAGCCATGAGGGCTCGGGCTAGGCCGAGAAGCCCGCCAGCGCCGAGGTCTCGTCGTCGTAGACCTCGAAGAGCGGCAGGAGCTGCCCGAGGTGGAGGCTCTTCCTGACCCGCTCGTTCAAGTTCAGCAGCTTCAGCCGGCAGCCCACCTTCCGGGCGGTGCGCAGGCTGTTCACCAGCTCCCCGACGCCGGTGGAGTCGATCGCGTTGATCTCCGAGAGGTTGAGCAGGATCTTTTTCCAGCTCTCGGCGAAGAGCTCCTTCATGACCTCTCGGAAGATTTCCTCGTCCACTCCCGCCACGAGCTTGCCCTTGAGATCGAGGATCACCACGTCCCCTCGGTTGCGTACGTCGACGTGAAGCACGGGCGTATTCTAAGCACGCCCTTCGGTAGACGTGGCGGAACCGCCAAAAAACGAGGAGAGACCTTGCGCTTGACGAAACCACGCCTGACGTCGTTTGCCCTCGCCGCGCTCCTGGCCCTCTCCCCCGCGCTCCTCTCCGCGCAGACCCTCCACGACGCGCTGGAGCTGGCCCGCCAGGACAAGGCCGGCGAGCCGGCGGCCGCCGCCGGGTTCGCCCGGCTGGCCAAGCAGTACGGCACGCCGCTCTACGTCTACGACCAGGCCACCATCGAGCGCCAGGCGCGGGCGCTCAAGGAGGCCTTCGCGCCCCGCTTCGCCAAGCTGCGGGTCTTCTACGCGGTCAAGGCCAATACGAACTCGGCGATCGTCCGCCTCCTCAAGAAGCAGGGGTTCGGCGCCGAGGTCGTCTCCGGCGGCGAGATCGCGATCGCCCGGAGGCTCGGCTACCCGGGCAAGGACATCATGTTCACCTCCTCCTCGAAGAGCCCGGCGGAAATCGAGGCGGCCATCACCGCCGGCACGGTGGTGAACGTCGACTCGCTGGACGAGCTGGAGCAGGTAGAGGCGACGGCGGCGCGCCTGAAGAAGAGCGCCACCATCTCCTTCCGCGTCAACCCCGGCGTCGACCCGCACACGATCCACCAGATCAACACCGGCATCTCCGAGTCGAAGTTCGGCCTCCACCTGGAGAACGGCCTCGCCTTGGCCGGCTACAAGCGCGCCAAGGAGCTCCCCCACGTCAAGATCGCCGGCGTGCATTGCCACATCGGCTCGCAGATCACCGAGCCGGAGGGCTACCTCCTCACCGCCAGGAAGATGCTGGCCTTCGTGAAGCAGCTCAAGGACGAGCTCGGCCTGCAGCTGCAGTTCCTGGACCTCGGCGGCGGCATCGGCATCCCCTACCACGACGGCGAGACCGCCATGTCGCCGGAGGACCTCGCCAAGGCGCTGGAGCCGATCTGGAAGGAAGGGGTCGCGGCGATCGGCTACGAGCCGACGCTCTGGCTGGAGCCGGGCCGTTTCTTCGTGGCGCAGTCGGGCTTCCTGCTGACGCGGGTCAACTCGGTGAAGACGACGCCGGTGAAGACGTTCGTGAACGTGAACGCCGGCTTCAACACGCTGATGCGCCCGGCCATGTACCAGGCCTACCACCGCGCCCGGGTCGTGGGCCGCACCGACGATGTCCTCAAGCTCGACATCGCCGGAGACGTCTGCGAGACCGGCGACATCCTGGCCGCCGACCGAGCGCTGCCGAAGCCGAAGGCCGGCGACCTGGTGGTGATCCTGGATGCCGGCGCCTACGGCTTCTCGATGGCCAGCGAGTACAACGCGCGGCCGATGCCGGCCGAGGTCATGGTGAACGGAGACCGGGCCACGGTCATCCGCCGGCGCGGCAGCATGCAGGACCTCTTCCGCGGCGAGTCCACCGGCAACGCCGAGCCGCTCAACCAGCACGGCGGGACCGAATAGCCGGAGCGCGCGACTGGGCGTCTTCGACCTCCTGATCGTGGCGGCTTACCTGGCGGGCGTGCTGCTCGCCGGGGCCTGGTTCGCGCGGCGCCAGAAGACGACGGCCGACTACTTCGTGGGCGGCCGGCAGGTGCCGGCCTGGGCCATCGCGGCCTCCATCGTGGCCACCGAGACCTCCACCATCACGTTCGTCTCGGTGCCGGGCGTCGCCTACGCGCGCGGCGGGAACTTCACGTTCCTGCAGCTGGTCCTCGGCTACCTGGCCGGGCGTATCGTCATCTCGCTCCTCTTCATCCCGATGTACTTCAAGGGGGAGCTGCTCACCGTCTACCAGCTCCTCAAGGAGCGCTTCGGAGGCGCGGTGAAGGGGCTGGCGGCCACGCTCTTCGTGGCGATGCGCACCATCGGCGACGGCATCCGCCTGCTGCTGACCGCCATCGTGCTCGGCGCCGTCGTCACCTCGTTCGCGCCCGCGGCGTCCACCGACGTGGTGGTGATCTGGTCGGTGATCGGGCTCGGGGTGGTGATGATCCTCTTCACGCTCTGGGGGGGCATCGAGGCCGTCATCTGGATCGAGGTCGTGCAGCTCGGCATCTACCTGGTCGGCGCGATCTCCGCCGGCATCGTGCTCATGAGGCTGGTGCCGGGCGGCCTCTCCGGCGCGCTGGAGACCGCGCGCCACCTGGGCAAGCTCAAGGTCTTCGACTTCTCTTTTGCCACCAGCACGCTCATGGGCCACGGCTCCTACACGACGTTCTGGGCCGGCCTCGTCGGCGGCTGTTTCCTCACGATGTCCACCCACGGCACCGACCAGTACCTGGTGCAGCGCTACCTCTGCACTGACCGGCCGCGCCGCGCCGCGGCGGCGCTCCTCTCGTCGGGGCTGGTGGTGCTCCTGCAGTTCATCGGCTTCCTGACGATCGGCGTGCTCCTCTGCGCGTACTACCGGCCGTTCGAGCGCCCCGACTACCTCACCGGCTCGCCGGCGGCGCCCTTCACGCGCGGCGACGCCGTCTTCCCGGACTTCATCACCCACCACCTGCCGCCGGGACTGGCCGGGCTGGTGATCGCGGCGATCCTGGCGGCGGCGCTCTCGTCGTCGCTCAGCGCCATCGCCTCCACCATGGTGAACGACCTCTATCGCCCGCTGAACGAAGGCAAGGACGATCGGCACTACCTGACGGTCAGCAAGCGGCTGACGATCGCCGCCGGCATCGCCCAGGTGGCGGTCGGGCTGCTGCTGCGCACCTCGCCCTCCTCGGCGCTCGACAAGGCGCTGGCGGTGGCCTCGCTGGTGAACGGGCCGGTCCTAGGCGTCTTCCTGCTGGGCGCGTTCACGCCGCGCGCCGGGCGGACCGCGGCGCTCTGCGGGATGACCGCCGGCATCGCCGTCGCGCTGGCGGTCTGGCTGAGCGGCAAGGTCGCCTGGCAGTGGTACGCGGCGATCGGCAGCCTGACGACTCTGGCCGTCGGGAGCCTGGCGGCGGCGCTGCTGCGTGAGAAGGAGGTGGCCGCGTGAAGAAAGCTGTCGCCGCCGGCCTGGCGATCGCGCTGGCGGCCTGCGCCAGTCCCAAGGGAGGAACCACCGCGCGGTTCCCTCCTGCCACCTCCGACGCCGTCGAGGGCCTTCTGGCGAGCCTGACGCTCGAGGAGAAGGTCGGCCAGCTCTTCGTCGTCGGGGGGAACGCCAGCTTCATGAACGAGGCGTCCTCGACCTTCCGGACGCTGGCGCACCACGTCACCGACAACCGCGTCGGCGGCGTCATCTGGTTCCGCTCGCAGGTCTACGAGACGGCGATCCTCACCGCCCGCCTGCAGGGCCTGTCGCGCCTCCCGCTGCTGGTCTCGGCCGACCTCGAGGCCGGCATGGGCATGCGCTTCGACGATGTCACCTACGGTCCGTGGGCGATGGCGGTGGCGGCCACCGGGGACCCGTCGCTGGCGGAGCGCCGCGGCAAGGCCACCGCCGAAGAGTCGCGCGCGCTCGGGGTCAACCAGGTCTTCGCGCCGGTGGCCGACGTGAACATCAACCCCGACAACCCGGTCATCAACGTGCGCAGCTTCGGGGAGGACCCGCAGGACGTGGCCCGCTACGTGGCGGCGACGGTGAAGGGCCTGGAGGCCGGCGGCGTGCTGGCCACGGTGAAGCACTTCCCCGGGCACGGCGACACCGCGGCCGACTCGCACTGCGTGCTGCCCGTGATGAAGGTGGATCGGTCGCGACTCGAGTCTGTCGAGCTGGTGCCGTTCCGGGCCGGCATCGCCGCCGGGGCCGGCTCGGTGATGGTGGCCCACCTCGGCGTGCCGGCGCTCGACCCGGAGGTGGCGCCGGTGCTGGCCGCCGCCGGCCGCAGCGGCGACTGCACCAACGAGCTGCTGGTCAACCAGTCGTCGATCGTGCCGGCCACCCTCTCCGCCCGCATCACCACCGAGCTGCTGCGCAAGGAGCTGGGCTTCGACGGCCTGATCGTCACCGACGCCATGCGCATGGGCGGCATCACCGCGCACTACGAGGCGGGCGAGGCGGCCATCCGCGCGCTGCTGGCCGGACAGGACCAGGTGCTGCTCTCGAGCGAGCCGGACAAGGCGATCGCCGCGGTGATCGCCGCGGCGAGGGCGGGCCGCATCCCCGAGAGGCGCCTCGACGAGTCGGTGCGCCGCGTGCTGGCGGCCAAGCGGCGGCTCGGGCTCTTCGAGCAACGCACGCCGCCCCTCGACGCCGTGGCCAGGGTGGTCGACAGCCCGGAGCACCAGGCGGTCGAGGCGGAGATCGCCCGCCGCTCCCTGACGCTGGTGCGCGAGCAGGCGGGCGTGCTGCCGCTCGACCCCGGCAAGCGGCTGGCATTGGTCGTGATCGCGGACGAGGCCACGCTCAACGGTCCGGCCGGCTCGCTGGTGACGGCGCTGCGCAGGAAGCTGGGCGATGCCGCTCCGCGTCCTCCGAGCGCCGGCAGGGCACCGATGTTCATGGTCGGGCAGATCCCGCGCCCCAAGGGCGAGGCGGTGATCCTGGACCCGCGTTCGACGCCCGAGGAGGTGACGGCCGCGGTCGAGACGGTGCGCGACGCCGACGCCATCCTGGTCGCGCTCTACGTGCGCGCCCGCTCCGGGCAGGGGGTCATCGCGATCCCGGCCTCAGGCATGGCGGCGGTGCCGGAGCTGGTGGCGACAGGCAAGCCGGTGATCGCGGTCTCCTTCGGCAGCCCCTACCTGCTGCGCGAGCTGCCGCAGCTCCAGACCTACATCTGCGCCTACGGCATCCAGGAGCTCACCCAGTCGGCCGTGGTGCAGGCGCTCTACGGCGACATCGGCTTCGGCGGCCGGCTGCCGGTGACCATCCCCGGCGTCGCACCGCGCGGCACCGGCATCCAGAAGCCGCCGCGCTCGTGATCGCAGCGGCGTTGGTCCTGGCGGCGGCGCTCCCGGTCGTGCCGCCGGCCTCGGCCGGCATGTCCAGCGCCAGGCTGACGCGCCTCGACGGCATCGTGGCCGAGGCGATCGAGCGCAAGGAGCTGCCCGGCGCGGTCGTGCTGGTGGGCAGGCACGGCAAGGTCGTCTTCCGGAAGGCCTACGGCCATCGCGCGCTGAAGCCGAGCCCCGAGCCGATGACCGCCGACACCGCCTTCGACCTGGCGTCGGTGACCAAGACCGTCGCCACCGCGACGTCGGTGATGGTGCTGGTGGAACGCGGACGGGTGCGCCTCTCGGATCCCGTCGTCCGCCATCTGCCCGGCTTCGCGGCCGGCGGCGGCGAGCGCGAGAAGATCACCGTCGAGCAGCTCCTCACGCACCGCGCCGGGTTCGTCCCCGACGACCCGATGGACCTGTATACCCTCACCCCGGACGAGATCTTCACTGGCAAGTATCAGCGGCCGCTGGCCTCCTCCCCCGGCTCGAAGTTCGTCTACAGCGACGTCGGCTACGAGGTGCTGGCCGAGCTGGTGCGGGCCGTCTCCGGGAAACCGCTGGACGTCTTCGCGCGCGAGAACGTCCTGGATCCGCTGGGCATGGCGGAGACGGAGTTCCGGCCGCTGGCCGCCGATCCGGCGCGGCTGCGGCTTCCGGTCTCCCGCATCGCCCCGACCGAGCTGAAGGACGGCCGCTACCTGCGCGGCCAGGTGCACGACCCGCGCGCCTACGCGCTGGGCGGCGTGGCCGGCCACGCCGGGCTCTTCGGCACCGCCGACGACCTCGCCCGCTTCTGCCGGGCGATGCTGGGCCAGGGCGCGAGTGGTGACGGGAGCCGCGTCCTTTCGCCGGCCGGCGTCTACGCGATGACCCGCCCGCGCTACTACGGCGACGCCGACCTGCGCGGCCTCGGCTGGGACATCGCGACGTCCTACTCCTCGATGCGCGGCGAGCTCTTCCCACCCGGCTCGTTCGGGCACAGCGGCTGGACCGGCACGTCGCTCTGGCTGGACCCGGCCAGCGACACCTTCCTGGTGATCCTCTCCAACCGCAACCATCCCGACGGCGCCGGGAACGTCGTCCCGCTTCGGGCGAAGCTGGCCACCGCCGTCGCCGCGGCGATCACCGACGTGCCGGTGGAGAAGCTGCGCTCCTACGGCAAAGAGGCAACGCTGCTCGCCGCGCTGGGTCAGGCGCCGCGCGCATCCGTTGGAGCTCAAACGAAATCGGCGCCGGCCGCCGGTTCCGTGCAGTCCGGGCTCGACGTGCTGGAAGCCGACGGCTTCAAGCCGATCGCCGGGCTGAGGGTCGCGCTCCTGACCCACCGCGCCGCGCTGTCGCGCGACGGGCGCTCCTCGATCGACGTCCTGGCCTCCGACAAGGCCCGCGCCGCCGGCGTGACGCTGGTACGGCTCTTCGCGCCGGAGCACGGCCTTCGCAGCGCGCTCGACGAGAAGGTGCCCGACTCGGTGGACGAGCGCACCGGCCTCCCGATCCGCTCGCTCTACGGCGACAGCCGGCGGGTCGCCCCGGAAGACCTCGCCGGCCTCGACGCCGTGGTGGTGGACCTGCAAGACGTCGGCGTCCGCTTCTACACGTACCTCACCACGCTCGGCTACCTGATGGAGGACGCGGGCAAGACGAAGGTGAAAGTGGTGGTGCTCGACCGGCCCGACCCGATCCGCGCCGACCGCTGGGAAGGGCCGCCGGCCGACGCCGACAAGCTCTCCTTCACGGCCTACCACCCGATTCCGATCCGCACCGGCATGACCATCGGCGAGCTGGCACGCCTCTTCAAGGCCGAGAAGGCGCCGGCAACGGACCTGACCGTGGTGGCGATGAAGGGGTACCGCCGAGACCTCTGGCACGACGAGACCGGCCTCCCCTGGGAGAACCCGTCGCCGAACCTGCGCAGCGTGACCGAAGCCGCGCTCTACCCCGGCGTGGCGCTCCTGGAGACCACGAACGTCTCGGTGGGGCGCGGCACCGAGACGCCGTTCGAGGTCGTCGGCGCCCCCTTCGTCGACGGCCCCACGCTGGCGCGTACGTTGTCGGCGCGCTCGCTGCGGGGCGTGCGCTTCACGCCGGTGCGCTTCACGCCGGCCTCGGCGGTGCACAAGGGCGCCTCCTGCGGCGGCGTGCGCATCACCCTGGTCGACCGCGACGCGCTGGACGCCGTCGCCCTCGGCCTGGAGCTGGCAACCGCGCTGCGCGACCTCTACCCGAAGGACTGGGAATCCGCCAAGCTGCGCCGGCTGCTGGTCAACGAGGCCGCCTTCACGCGCTTTTCGCGCGGAGAGAGCGCCGCGCAGATCGCCTCCGGCTGGGCCGCCGAGCTGATGGAGTTCGAGAAGCGCCGCGCGGCCTATCTGCTCTATTAGCTACTTGCCGCGCACCAGCGGGCGAAACCGCCAGAGCTCGCTCTTCAACCCTGTTCCCATGCCGAGAATCGTGCCGTCTTCGCCCCAGGTCGACGGCAGGATGTCCCCCTCGAACTGCACCGGCACGCGGGTCACCGCGCCGGTCGCCGGGTCCACGACCGCCGGCCCGGCGAACCAGTTCTCCTTGGAGGAAACGGTGATCAGCAGGCGGCCGTCGGGCGCGACCGCGTTGCCGGCGATCGGGCTGGTGGAGATCTTGGTCTCGGCCGGGATCGGGATCCGCACCTCGGCGCCGGCGGCCGGAACGCGGAGGAGGTGCACGCCGTCCTTGTCGTTCACCTGGGCGATGAGGTCGCCGTTGCGCGGGTCGACCGCGATGCCGTTGCCGGGGCGCAGCTTCTGCAGCGCGCCGCCGCGGATGTCCAGCTTGGAGATCGTGCCGGCCTCCACCACGTAGAGAGACAGGCCGTCGGGCGCGGCGGTCAGCGCCAGAGGCGCGAGCCCCTGCGTCGACTCGAAACGGGTGGCCACGCGCCCGTCGGTCACCGAGGCCAGCGTCAGCAGCGGCGGGTGGGTGGCGGTGCCGCCCCCCAGGTAAGCCAGGTGCGTCCGCCCGATCACCGCGACCGGCGGCGAGCTCTGGTCGGAGGTCTCGACGAACGGCCGCAGCGATTCTCCCGGCTTGCCGACCAGCAGCCGCTTCCTCCCCGAGATGAAGCTCGGCAGCAGCACCCGTCCGTCGGGGAGCTGCACCGGGTGCATGAAGTAGTTCCTGGCCGAGAGCGCCAGCCGCTCGGGGATGCCGCCGGTCGCCGGGAAGCGCAGCAGCTCGAGCGTGCTCTGGTTGAGCGCCACGTAGAGGCTTCCGTCGGGCGCGTAGCTGACGTACCAGGGGCGCGAGGTGAGGGTCATCAGCGTGCGGACGTTGTCGGCGGCGCGCGAGACCTCCACCAGCCGGTGGTCGTCGCCGGTGACGATGTCGGCCACCACCGACTTGCCGTCGGCCGCCAGTGTGAAGGGGGTGTTGAGCGCCAGGTCGGGCGCGAAGCGGCGCGTCTGCCCGGACGCCAGGTCCAGCACGTAGAAGTGGCGCAGCGCGTCGCGGCTGTCGCGGCCGACCAGCTTGCCGAAGAAGACCGCCTCGTGCCCGTCGGGGAAGGCCCGCAGTGCCAGCCCGGCCGACTCCCGGGCCACCGGCGGGCCGATGGGCTGGAGCTTCGCGGTCTCCGGCCAGTAGCGGTGGAGCTGGAAGCTGCGGGTGGCGTCCACCCGCACGACCAGCAGCGTCCCGTCCGGCAGGCACTCCGGCCCCTGCGCGTCGTCCAGCACCGGCCGCTCGTCGCCGCCGAGGGCGCCGATCGCGTAGACGCCGTTCGGCACGTCGGTGACCCGGTCGTAGAAGATGCGGCTGCCGTCGCGCGACCAGGCCATGCGGTTCACCGAGCCGCGGCTGCGGTCCTTGGTGAGGACCACCCAGTCGCCCGAGCCGGGCTTCATCACCGCCACCTGCACCACGCCATCCACCAGCGCCAGGAACGCGAGCGTCTGGCCGTCCGGGGAGACCAGCGGCGCGAAGACGCGCGTCGAGCCGCCCACCAGCAGCTCTCCGGTCCATTGCGGCGCCGGCGCCTCGAGCTGCTCGGCATGGAACCAGTAGCCGGTGAAGAACCCCGCCGCCAGCATCGCCAGGCCGGCCAGCAGCGGCAGCGCCAGCCCGGCCGCCCGCCGCTTGATGCTCCTCGGCGCGGCGGCGTCCTGGAGCGCCGCGGCGGCGCGCCGGCGGGCGCCGACCGGCGTGGAGACGCGCGTCTCGATGACGTCGCTGGTCCCGCCGGTCAGGTGGTCGCGCATCGTCCGCAGCTCGCGGGCGAGGTCCTGGGTGGAGGCGTAGCGTTCCTCGGGGTCCTTGGCGAGGCAGCGATCCACCAGCCAGACCAGCGGCTGCGGCGCCCGCGCATTCAGGTTGGCGATCGGCTCCGGCTCGTCGGAGATGATCGCCGAGAGCGTCTGCACGATCGTGGCCCGCACGAAGGCGCGGCGGCCGGTGAGCATCTCGTAGCAGAGCAGCCCCAGCGAGAACTGATCGGAACGGAAGTCCACGTCGGCGCCGCTGGCCTGCTCGGGCGACATGTACTCGGCGGTTCCGACCACGAGCCCGGTGCCGGTGAGCGAGGTCGGGATCCCGATGCCGCTGGCGCTGCCGCCCACCAGCTTGGCGAGGCCGAAGTCGAGCACCTTCACGTAGCCGTCGCGCGTGACCATCACGTTCTCGGGCTTCAGGTCGCGGTGCACGATGCCGGCGGCGTGCGCCTTGGCGAGCCCGTCGGCCAGCTGGCTGGCCAGCGACAGCGTCTTCTTGACCGGCAGCGCGCCGCTCGCCAGGAGCGTGCGCAGGGTGACACCCTCCACCAGCTCCATCGCGATGTAGGGGAGCTCGTCCTCCTGCCCGACCTCGTAGATGGTGACGATGTTGGGGTGGTTGAGCGCCGAGGCCGACCGCGCTTCGGCCGCGAAACGGACCAGCCGCGCGTGGTCCGAGGCGACTTCGGCCGGCAGCACCTTGAGCGCGACTTCCCGCCCCAGGCGGGCGTCCAACGCGCGGTAGACCTCCCCCATCCCGCCCTCACCGAGCGGCGCCCGGATCTCGAAGGAGCCGAGCCTGGTTCCCGGGACGAGGGGCACGCCGAGAGGATCTCACACGACTTTTCACGGCTCTCCGGCGAGGACGCCGCGGTACACTTCCGCGCACCAGAACCGCTGAATCAGGAGGAGATGCGATGTCGAAGCAGCCGGCCAAGGGCAAGGCGAAATCGTTGAAGGTCACCAAGAAGACCGTCGCGGATCTGTCGGTCAAGAACGGGAAGGCGGGCCGCGTCAAGGGCGGCGGCGGCCCCAACGTCACCGTTCACGGCCCGACCTGCCCCGTCTGCGGGACCGGTCCTACTCCTGCGTGAGCCCGTGGGGGGTCAACTCGTGAGCACGGGTCTATCGTTGCCCCGGCCCTAGAGTTGACGAGGCCGTCGAGCCTTCGAGTCAACCTATTAACCAATAATGAGATAGCTTATCCCAGGTTCATGGCGCAACCTTTGCTGCGCGGCAAGGATAGATCTTGACTACCAACAAACACGGAGGAACGATGAAAAGGAATCTCGCGATCATTGCCGTAGCGGCCCTCTTCGTCCCGGCGACGATGTTCGCCCAGGGGAACAGCGAAGAGCACAAGTCGGAGGTGATCATGCCGGATCACTTCGACGTCACCCCGGCCGCGCTGCGCGACATGTTCCAGCTGGTGGACCGGTCGGGTCCGGCCCGTGGCGGCCGTGACTTCGAGCCCGGCCACCCGGAGGCGATCGGCCACACGAATCCGGCCTTCATCGATCCTCTCGTGGCGTCCACCACCGGCTCGACCGGGGCCTTCTCGGTCGGCAACTACGCCGCGACCGGCGGTACGGGCGTCGACATGACTGCCCGTGTGGCCCCCCCCGACACCACCGGCGACCTCGGGCCGAACCACTACGTGCAGTCGGTGAACCTCCGCTACGCGATCTACACCCTGACCCGCAGCTCCGGCGCGATCAGCGGGTTCAATCTCGTGTCCGGCTTCCCGAAGAACGGAAACGTCCTCTGGCAGGGCTTCGGCGGCCGCTGCCAGAGCGACAACGACGGCGACCCGGTCGTGCAGTACGACCAGCTCCACGACCGCTGGATCCTGACCCAGTTCGCGGTTTCCGGCACGCCCTACACCCAGTGCGTGGCGATCTCCCAGACCGGCGACCCGACCGGCTCCTATTACCGCTACTCGTACTCCTTCAACCGCGACTTCAACGACTTCCCCAAGATGGGCGTCTGGAACGGCTCCTACGTCATCACCTACAACATGTTCAAGAGTGGCCGCAGCTTCGCCGGCAGCAAGGTCTGCGCCTTCGAGACCGCCAAGATGCTGACCGGCGCCGCTGCCCCGCAGGTCTGCGCCCAGACCAGCAACAGCTACCACAGCCTTCTCCCGGCCGACATCGAGGGAACGACGCTGCCGTCGTCGACCACTGTCCCGCTCCTCTCGATGTCCTCCAGCTCCATCTACTACTGGGCGTTCACGCCGACCTTCGGCGCCACTCCCAGCGCCACGCTGAGCGGGCCCACCGTGATCCCCGGTATCGCGTCCTTCAGCCGCACCTGCAGCGGTGGCACCTGCATCCCGCAGGCCGGCACGACCCAGCAGCTCGACTCGCTTGCCGACCGCCTCAACTACCGCCTGAGCTATCGCAACTTTGGTGATCACGAGTCGCTGTTGGTGAACCACTCGGTCTCCGCGAACGGCGGCGCCGGCATCCGCTGGTACGAGTTCCGCAACGCTGCGACCAAGACGGTCTCCAACGCCACTCCGGTCGTCTACCAGCAGGGCACCTATGCGCCGACCAGCGACTATCGCTGGATGGGAAGCGCCGCCATGGACAAGACCGGCGGCATCGCCGTCGGTTACAACGTCTCGAGCTCGAGCGTGAAGCCGAGCATCCGCTACGCCGTGCACACGACTGGCGACGGACTCGGCGTCCTCGGCGGCGAGACCAGCATGCTCGCCGGCCCGGGAGTTCAGATCAAGGACTCCTACAACCTCTCCCGCTGGGGTGACTACAGCACGATGAGCGTCGACCCGGTGGACGGCTGCACGATGGTCTTCACCACCGAGTACATCCCGAGCGACGGCACTTTCAACTGGGCCACCTGGATCTCCTCGGTCAAGCTGAGCACCTGCCCGTAGGCTGATCTCATAACATGGAGGGTGGGCGTCGCGAGGCGCCCACCCTTTTGCTTTTGGGGACGCCATGAAGCTCCTGCTGCTCCTCGCGCCGCTCCTGTTCGCCGGGACCACGAAACCCGAGCCGCTCGCCGGCTCCTGGGCCGGTGACGGCATCGCGCTGGAGATCAGCCCCGAGGAGATCCGCGTCGAGTACGACTGCGCCCACGGCACCATCGACGGCGCCATCGTGCCGGACCGCCGTGGCCGGTTCACGCTGGGGGGGACCCACGGCCAAGAGCACGGAGGCCCGGTGCGCCAGCGAGAGGACAGGGCCGCCGGCCGCGCGCGCTACGTCGGGCGGGTGCGCGGGACCACGATGACCCTGACGGTCACGGCAGACGGGGAGAAGATCGGGACCTTCACGCTCGAGAAGGGGCGCGAGCCCTCCCTCGTCAAGTGCCGCTAGACACCATCATCGCCGCGGCGATCTGCTCCGCCGCCCGCGGCCGCCCGGCCTGACGCGCCGCCTCGCGCATGCGCTTCAGGCGTGCCGGGTCCCGCAGCAGGCCGCTCAGCTTGAAGGAAAGCGACTCCGGCCCGTAGGCCTTGAGCCCCGCGCCGGCCTCCAGCACGAAATCGCAGTTGCGGTCCTCCTGCCCGGGGATCGGATCGCGCACGATGAGCGGCACGCCCATCGCGAGGCACTCCGAGGTGGTGAGCCCGCCCGACTTGGTGACCGCCACGTCGGCGACCGCCATCAACTCGGCGATCGGGTCGACGAAGCCGAACGCCTTCACGACGCTCCCCGCTGGCACCGGCAGGGACGCGATTCGGCCGCGCAGCTCCTCGTTGCGCCCACAGACCGCCAGGAGCTGGAGCGGGCCGGCCTGGAGGATCGCCCGCGCCGCCTCCTCGAGGGTGCCGACGCCCGCGCCGCCGCCCATCAGGAGGACGCTCGGCAGCTCGCGCGAGAGCGAGTGCTTCTCGAAGACCGGGCCGCGGTCCCAGCGCCGCGAGAAGCTCGAAGCGATGGGGATGCCGGTCACCGCGATGCGCTCCGCCGGGATGCCGCGCCCCGAGAGGCGAGCCTTCAGCTCGTCGCTGGCCACGAAGTAGCGGTCGATGGTGGGTTCCACCCAGTAGGCGTGCACGTCGAAGTCGGTGACCGCCAGCGCCAGCGGGAACGAGTCCCGCCCGGTACGCCGCCGCGGCCCATAGACCTGGGCGGTCAGGAAGTGCGTCGAGAGCACGGCGTCGGGCGCGTACTCGCGGACGAAGCGGCGGAAGCGCGCGAACTCCAGCTTGTTGAAGAAGCGCATGAAGCGGTCGCGGACGCGCCGCTCCTTGACCTCGTCGCTCTCGGCGTAGAGGTACCCCCAGAGCGCGGGCGCGTGGTTGGCCATCGCCAGGAAGCTCCCGACGTACGCCTTCTTGTAGGCGCCGGTCGTGAAGTCCAGGATGTCCTCGTGGCGCACCTCCAGGTCGGGGCGCGTCTTCTTGAAGGCCTCCTCGAGCGCCTGCGCCGCGCGCACGTGACCGGCCCCGGCCGAGGCTGAAAGGAGCAGCAGCCTCATCGCCGGCCCTCCGCGGCCAGCGCCGCCTTCTCCGCGTCGCTCAGGCGCGGCAGGCGCCGCAGGAAGGCCACCAGCCTCCAGGCGTCCTCGTCGCCGCCGTCCACCAGCGACGGCATGCCGGTCGCGCGCAGCCCGTGCCGGGTGATCCAGAAGAGCTCGCCGTCGGGCCGCGCCTGCACCGCCGAGCTCGCCAGGTCCGGAGCCATCGGCTGCAGGCCTCGGGCGAAGACGGCCGGCTCCAAGCCGGGCGCGCCGTGGCAGGATAGACAGGCCGCGCGATAGCGCTCCAGCGCGGCCGGCGATTCGCCGGGATGCGGGTTCGGTCCCTTTGGAGCTCGTCTGGCCACCGCCCGGTCGCGCGCCCAGGGCGCGACCGTCTGCTCGAGCGGCAGGGGTCCCGCGGCCGCTCCGATGTCGAAGATCCCGGCGTGAACGAGCGCCGCGGGCACGGCGACCGCCGTCGCCAGCCCGGCCAGGTATGCGAGGAGGACCTTCATGCGCGCAGCCATTCTCCTAGAACTTTCCTTCGGCGCCCCCGTATCCTCCCGCACCCTCGTCATGGATGGAGAAATGCTGCAGACGCAACGACTGACCTACCCGCTCCTGGGCCTCTTCCTGGCCGCTTCGGCCACCGCCGTGTCGGAGGAGCGCGACCGCGCCAAGATCGCCGACGTCTACAAGTGGGACCTCAAGGCGCTCTACGCCGGCCCCGAGGCCTGGCGCGCCGCCAAGGAGAAGCTCCAGGGACGGCTCCCGGCCGCCGATGCGTTCCAGGGGACGCTGGGCCAGTCGCCGGCGCGGCTCAAGGGGGCGCTCGACCTCGCCTTCGACCTCAACAAGGAGATGGCCCGGCTCTACAGCTACGCCGCCATGCTCTCCGACGAGGACACCCGCGACTCCAAGGCGCTGGGCATGAAGCAGGAGGCCGCGCAGCTGGCCACCGACCTCTCGGCCCGTACCGCCTACGTCGACCCCGAGATCCTCAAGCTCGGGAAGTCCACGGTCGCCTCGTTCCTCGCGCAGGAAAAGGGGCTCGCCGTCTACCGGCAGTACCTGGACGACCTGCTGCGCCGGCAGGCGCACACGCTCACCGAGGGGGAGGAGAAGCTGCTGGCCGACGCCGGGCTCATCACCGGGGGCGCCTACGAGGTCTACAACGTCCTGGCCAACGCCGACTTCCCGCACCCCGAGGTGACGCTCGAAGGCGGCAAGAAGGTGAAGCTCGACGCGTCGTCCTTCGCCCTGCAGCGCACCTCCGCCAACCGCGAGGACCGCAAGAAGGTCTTCTCGGCGTTCTTCGGGAAGCTGGACGAGTTCCGGCGCACCTTCGGCGCCACGCTGGCGTCGAACGTCAAGCGCGACATGTTCCTGGCGCGGGCCCGCAAGTACGACTCGTCGCTGGAGAGCGCCCTGGACCCCAGCAACATCCCGGTGGCCGTCTACAAGGGGCTGGTGGACAACGTCGACCGGAGCCTGGGCACCTTCCACCGCTACCTGGCCCTCCGCAAGCGGATGCTGGGCGTGCCCGAGCTGCACTACTACGACCTCTACGCACCGCTGGTCTCGGGCGTCGACCTGAAGTACTCGGTGGAGGAAGGGCAGCAGATCGTGCTGGAGGCCTTCGCGCCGCTCGGCAAGGACTACCAGGGGGTCGTGAAGCGCGCCTTCGGCGAGCGCTGGCTCGACTTCCTGCCGAACGAGGGGAAGCGCTCCGGCGCCTACTCCAACGGCTCGTCCTACGACGTCCATCCCTTCATGCTGCTGAACTACAACGGCAAGTACGACGACGTGTCGACCCTGGCCCACGAGCTCGGCCACACCATGCAGAGCTACCTCTCCAACAAGGCGCAGCCCTACCCCACCGCCGGCTACCCGATCTTCGTGGCCGAGGTCGCCTCCACCTTCAACGAGGCACTGCTGATGGACCGCATGCTGAAGACGGTCAAGGACGACAGCGTGCGCCTCTCGCTGCTGGGCAACTACCTCGAGGGGATCAAGGGCACCGTCTTCCGCCAGACGCAGTTCGCCGAGTTCGAGCTGGCCATCCACGAGCGTGCCGAGAAGGGGGAGGCGCTCACCGGCGACTCGCTGAACGCGCTCTACCTGGAGATCGCCCGCAAGTACTACGGCCACGACAAAGGCGTCTGCATCGTGGACGACGAGGTGAAGGCCGAGTGGGCCTTCATCCCGCACATGTACTACAACTTCTACGTCTACCAGTACGCCACGTCGTTCACCGCGTCGGCGGCCCTCTCCGAGCAGGTGATGGGCGGCGACAAGGCGGCCCTCGACCGCTATCTCACGTTCCTATCGGCCGGCGGCTCGGACTATCCGATCGAGCTCCTGAAGAAGGCCGGCGTCGACATGACGACCTCGGCGCCCTTCGAGCTGACGATGAAGAAGATGAACCGAGTGATGGACGAGATGGAGAAGCTGTTGGCCAAGCGCGGCTGACGCCGTCAGAGTCGTGGCGTTAACGCTTCGGCAGCCTGGGGCGTCCTCACCGGTATGAAGAACGCCCTGCTCGCCGCCGCCCTGCTGGCCACCTCGGCATTCGCGCACCCCAGCGTCAGCGTGGTGCGCGACAAGCAGGGGAACGTCTACTACAGCGACCTGGAGCGTGTCTGGCGCGTCGCTCCGGACGGGGTGAAGACGGTGGCGGTGCCGGGCGTCCACAGCCACGAGCTCTGCGTGGACGCCGAAGGCAACCTCTACGGCGAGCACCTCTGGTACGAAGGGGAGAAGGTCGACAAGTGGGGGCACTACGTCTGGCGGCTGGCGCCCGACGGAACGCTCACCAAGGTGATCCCGGCGCGCGAAGGCTTCCTGAAGGACTACAGCTTCGTCCGAGACGCCCGCGGCACCATGTACTGGGGCGACCGGGGCAAGGTCACCGTCCTCAGGAAGAAGGGCGCCGACGGCCGGGTGCTCGAGGTCGCCAGCGCGGAGCTCCGCGACCTGCGCTGGATGACCGCGACGGCGGACGGGACGCTCTTCCTGATCGACGACGGAGACCTGGTGCGCGTCGGGAAAGACGGCGCCTTGAAGCGCCTCACGGCGGACCTCGGCGAGAGCGGTGCCCTGCAGTTCTTCGTCGGAAAGAGGCACCGGGTGATGGGACTCTGGCCCGACCCGGCCGGCAACGTCTACGTGGCGGTGCCGGGGACGCGCAAGGTGAAGCGCGTCGCCCCCGACGGCAGCGTCTCGGTGGTGACGACGTCGCGCTACCCCTGGACGCCCACCGGCGGGATGCTGGACCCCGGCGGCGACCTCTGGATCCTGGAGTGGGGCCCGACCAACAGCGCCCGGCTGCGGCGCATCCGGCGCGAGGGCAAGGAGACAATCTACTGATGAGCAGCCATCACCTCCTCGTCGACGGCCCGGACGACGCGCCGCTGACCCTCGCCCTGGCGCACGGCGCCGGCGCGCCGAGCGCCTCGCCCTGGATGGCGCGGTTCGCGCGCGCCGTGGCAGCCAAGGGGTTCCGGGTCGCCCGCTTCGACTTCCCCTACATGGCCTCAGGCAAGCGTGGCGCGCCCGACCGCGAGCCTGTCCTTCGCAAGACCTGGCTGGAGGTGATCGAGCAGCTCGGCGGCGGCGCGCGGCTGGCGATCGGCGGCAAGTCGATGGGAGGGCGCATGGCCAGCTACGTCGCCGACGGGGCGAACGTGCGCGGCCTCGTCTGCCTCGGCTACCCGTTCCATCCGCCCGGCAACAAGGAGAAGCTGCGCACCGCGCACCTGGCCGAGCTGCGGACGCCGACGCTGATCGTGCAGGGCAGCCGCGACCCCTTCGGCACCCGCGAGGACATTGCCGGCTACGCGCTCTCCCCCGCGATCCGCATCCATTTCATCGAGGGAGGGGACCACTCCTTCAAGACGCCGGCGCGCGTGGGCACCGAGGCCGCCGCGGTGGAGGAGGCGATCGGCGCGGTGGCCGAGTTCCTGGCGGGGCTGACTTAGTCAACCCGGTGCAGAAGCCGTTGCGACTCAGGCCTTCTTGGCCTGCGGCTTGTGGACCTCGACCCGCATGCCGTCGGTCAGCGCCTCGGTTGGGTTGGTGACGATGGTGTCGCCCTCGGTGAGGCCGTGCAGCACCTCGACCTCCGGCCCGAAGTCGCGCCCCACCGCCACGACGCGGTAGCGGGCGACGCCGCCGTCCACCACCACCACCCGGGTGCCGTCGCCGCCGATCACCAGCGCGCTGGCTGGGATCAGCAGCGCCTCGCCGCCGCCGCGCGGCATCGTGAAGACCACGCGCCCGTACATCCCGGCGCGGAGCGCCAGGTCCGGGTTCGGGATGTGCACCTCGGTCAGCAAGGTGCGCGAGGCCGGATCGAGGGCGTGCGCGCTGCGGACCACCTTGCCGTCGAACGTCCGCTTCGGCAGCTCGGGCACCTGTAGCTTGACCTCCAGGCCCTCCCGCACGCCGGCGGCCAGGCTCTGCGGGACGCTGATCATCACCCGCATCCTGTCGGTCTTGGCGATCCGGAACAGCTCCCGCTGGCCGGCGCCGCTGGCCGCGGTCACCAGCGTTCCGATGTCGATGCCGCGCGCCGTCACGACGCCGGCGAAGGGCGCGGTCACCAGCCGGAACCGCCTCAGCTCCTCCAGGCGATTCAGGTTTGCCTGGTTGGCGGCGACGCTGGCGTCGGCCGCGCCGACCGCGGCGGCGCGCGCGTCGTAGGCCGAGTCCTTCTCGTCGGTGTCCTGCTTGCTGACCACGCCTTCCTTCTGCATCCCGTTCCAGCGCTGCCTGGTGGCGCCGGCGAAGGACATCAGCGCCTTGGCCTGCACCAGGTTCGCCCGGGCCAGCTCCAGGTTCGCCCTGGCGAGCTGGTACTCCTGGTCGAGGTCGGGTGTCTCGATCTCGGCCAGGACCTGCCCGGCCGCCACCCGGTCACCGATGTCGGCAAGGAACCGCTTCACGTAGCCGTTGGTGCGCGGGTAGAGGACCGCCTCGTGCATGGCCTGAACCGAGCCGGGCAGCTCCAGCTCGGCGCTCGGCGCGGCCCTCTTGGGCGAGGTCACGCTCACCAGCGGCAGGCGGGTCTTGGCGGCCAGCGCCTCGTGGTTCAGCGCCGCGCGCTTCACCAGCCGCGGCACGATGCCGATCAGCAGCAGCGCGCCGATGACGAGGGTCGCCACCACCACCACCTTGCCGGGGCCCTGGGGCTCCGGCGGGGGAGCGGGATCAGAGAACTCCATGCTCATGTTTTCCCCACGCTCAGGCCCTGCAGGATGGGTCTGAGGGACGGCTGCTTCTGGCGCAGCAGGCTGTAGACGACGGGCACGAAGAGGAGCGTCGCGACGGTCGCCACCGCGACGCCTCCGATCACCGCCCGGCCGAGCGGCGCGTTCGCCTCGCCGCCTTCCCCCCAGCCGAGCGCCATCGGCACCATGCCGATCACGATCGCCGAGGCGGTCATCAGCACCGGGCGGAGGCGGGTGGTGCCGGCGGAGAGCGCCGCCTGGAACGCGTTCTTCCCGAGCATCCGCTCCTGGTTGGCGAACGTGACCAGCAGGATGGCGTTCGCGGTGGCCACGCCCACGGTCATGATGGCCCCCATCAGGGAAGGCACGCTGAAGGTGGTCTGGGTCGCGAAGAGGAGGAGCAGGATCCCGGAGATCGCGCCGGGGAGGGCGGTCAGGATGATGAAGGGGTCCAGCCAGGACTGGAAGTTCACGACCATCAGGAAGTAGACGAGGAGCGCCGCCAGCACCAGGCCCCAGGCGAGCCCCTTCATCGACGAGCGCATGCTCTCCACCTGGCCGCGCACCGACAGCGTGCTGCCCTTGGGCAGCTTGCCGCGGAAGCCGGCCAGCACCCGGTCGACGTCGCGCGCCACGCCGCCGAGGTCGCGCCCGTCGACGTTGGCGTAGACGTCGAAGACCGGCTGCGCGTTGTAGTGGCTGGCGACCGCGGTGGTGGTGCGGCGCTTCACGCTGGCCAGGTTCGTGAGCAGCTGGCTGCCGCCGACCTTCGAGGTGACCGGCGTGGCGCCCAGCGCGTCCAGGGTGTCGATGCGGTGCGGCGGCGTCTGCACCGAGACCGCGTAGCTGATGCCGCTCTTGTGGTTCAACCAGAGGTTGGGGACCGACTGCGCGCTGCCGGAGAGCGCGTAGAGGACGTCGCTGGCCACGTCGCGCTGCGAGAGGCCGGCCAGGATCGCCCGGTCGCGGTCCACGTCGACGTGCAGCTCCGGCGCGTCCACCACCTGGTGCAGGTGCACGTCGACCGCGCCCGGCACCTGGCGCACCGCCCTCTCGATCTCGCGGGCCAGTTTGTAGTTCTCCTCGCGGGCCCGGCCGGCGACCTGGATGTCGATGGGCGCCGGCAGGCCGAAGTTCAGCGTCTGGCTGACGATGTCGGAAGGCTGGAAGAAGAACGACAGCTCCGGGAAGCGCCCCGGCAGCTCGCGACGCAGCGTCCTCACGTAGCGCTCGGCCGAGGCGCCGGACTCGCGGTTCAGCGCGACCAGGATCTCGCCGTCGGCGGAGCTGGTGTTGGCGGTGTCGGCGAAGCCGAGGTTGAGGCCGCCGGCCGGCAGCCCCATGTTGTCGAGGGTCAGGGAGAGCTCACTCTCCGGGATCAGCTCGCGGATCGCCTGCTCCACCCGCTCGAACCAGCGCTCGGTCTCCTCGATGCGGGTGCCGGCCGGCGCCCGCACGTGGAGGCGGAACTCGCCGGAGTCGGCCGACGGGAAGAAGTCCTGCCCGATGAAAGGGACCAGGGCGAAGCTGATCACGGCAACGGCGCCGGCCGCGGTCAGCACCCTTCGCCGGTGCGCCAGGCAGTAGGCCAGGAGGCCGGCGTAAGACTGGTGGAACGCCTCGAAGCGCGCCAGGAAGGCTTCGTGGATGCGGTGGAAGACGCCGCCGACCTTCGGCACCGTCGCCCCGGCGGGAGAGGCCCCGTGCATCTCCCCCGGCAGCAGGTACTTCACCATGGTCGGGACCAGCGTCCGCGAGATGACGTAGGAGGCCAGCATCGCGAAGACGACCGACTTGGCCAGCGGCACGAAGAGCGAGCGGGCCACGCCGGTGATGAAGAAGACCGGGACGAAGACGACGCAGATCGCCAGGGTGGAGACGAAGGCCGGCAGCGCGATCTGCTGCGCGCCGTCCAGGATCGCCTGGTCGATCGAGGTGGTCCGCGAGAAGTTGCGGTGGATGTTCTCGATCTCCACGGTGGCGTCGTCGACCAGGATGCCCACCGCCAGGGCCAGCCCGCCCAGGGTCATGATGTTCAGCGTCTCGCCGGTGGCCCGCAGCAGGAGCACCGAGCAGAGGATGGAGAGCGGGATCGAGATCGCCACGATCACGGTACTGCGCCAGCTCCCCAGGAAGAGCAGCAGCACCAGCGCGGTCAGCAGCGCGGCGGCCAGCCCCTCCTTCAGCACCGAGAACAGCGAGGCCTTCACGAAGAAGGACTGGTCGAAGAGCGTCTTCAGCGAGAGCTCCGGAGGCAGCCCGGCCTGGATCTTCGGCAGCGCCGCCTTGACCTTCTTGATGATGTCGAGGGTGGAGGCCCCGCCCCGCTTCTGGACCAGGAGGAAGCTGCCGCGCCGCCCGTCCTGGCGGACCACGTTCGTCTGCACCGAGAAGCCGTCGTGCACCTGGGCGACGTCGCGCAGGTAGACCATCGCGCCGCGCACGTCGCGGATCGGGATGTCGTTCATGTCGCCCACGACGTCCGGGCTGCTGTTCAGGGTGACCGAGTACTCGCGGGCGCCGATCTTGGCGCTGCCGGCCGGCAGGAAGAGGCTCTGGTTGTTCAGCGCCTGTGTCACGTCGGCGGGCGACAGGCCCTTGGCGAGGAGCGCCTGCGGGTCGAGGTCGACCATGATCTGCCGCGGCTTGCCGCCGTAGGGCAGCGGGATCGAGGCGCCCTGGACGGTGGCCAGCTGGATGCGGATCACGTTGAAGCCGAGGTCGTAGACCTCCTGCTCCGAGAGCGTCTCCGAGCCCATGCTCATCATCAGCACCGGCACGCTGGAGGCGCTGTAGCGGATGATGAACGGCGGGTTGATGCCGGGCGGCATGAAGCGCAGCACCGTGCCGGTGGTGGCGTTGAGCTGGGCGACGGCGCCTGCCACGTCGGCCCCCGGCCGGAAGAAGACCTTGATGAGGCCGACGCCGGGGAACGACTGCGACTCCAGGTGCTCGATGTCGTTGACGGTGGCGGTGAAGGCGCGCTCGCTCTGCTGGACGATGCGCTTCTCCATCTCCTCGGCGGTCATGCCGGCATAGGTCCAGAGGACGTTGACCACCGGGATGTCGATGTCCGGGAAGATGTCGATGGCCATCCTCATCACCGTCACCGTGCTGAGGAGCACCACCAGGAGCGCACCCACCACGAACGTGTACGGACGGCGCAGAGCGAGCCGGACGACCCACATGAGCTGAAGTGGCCGAATGGTAGCAGGCCGGCACTTCCACGGTGGATTTGCCCTATGGTCCAAATCCACCGCTGTGTTTTTTGACCATAGGCAAAATCCACCGTAACCTGACGGGGTGAGGACGCGGCGCCGATACCTCCTGCCTCAGGTTCGAAAGGACCTGGCCTCGAAGATGGTCTTCTTGACCGGGCCGCGCCAGGTGGGCAAGACCACGCTGGCGCTCAGCCTACCCGGGGCGCGCAGCGGCTACCTGAACTGGGACGTCGCCGAGCACCGCGAGCACATCTTGCGGCGCGAGCTCCCTTCCTCCTCTCTCTGGGTCTTCGACGAGATCCACAAGTTCCAGCGTTGGCGCGGATACCTGAAGGGCCTCTACGACGGGCGCCGCGCCCGGCAGCGGATCCTGGTGACCGGCAGCGCGCGCCTCGACCTCCTCCGCCACACCGGCGAGTCTCTGCAGGGGCGCTACCACCTGCTGCGCCTCCATCCCCTCTCCTTCGCGGAGCTCGGTCTGAAGAGCGTTGATGACCTTGGAGACCTCCTGACCCTGGGGGGCTTTCCGGAACCCTGGTTCGGTGCGTCGGAGACGGAAGCGCGCCGCTGGTCCCGCGAGCATCGCAATGTCCTGATCCGCGGCGAGCTCGCCAGCCTGGAACGGATCCAGGACCTCGGGACGCTCGAGCTCCTGGCGCTGAGGCTGCCGGAGCTGGTCGGCTCGCCGCTCTCGCTGAACGCTCTGCGAGAGGATCTCCGGGTCAGCCACAAGACGGTCGCCAGCTGGATGCGGGCGCTGGAGCGGCTCTACGCGGTGTTCCGCCTGCCTCCCTTCGGCGCGCCGCGCCTGCGCGCCGTCAAGAAGGAGCAGAAGCACTATCACTACGACTGGACCGTCGTCCCCGAGCTCCCGCAACGATTCGAGAACCTGGTGGCCTGCCACCTGCTGAAATGGGTCCAGCTCCAGCAGGACACCGCCGGCCGCGACCTCGAGCTGGCCTACTTCCGCGACAGCGACGGGCGCGAGGTCGACTTCGTGGTGATCGACCGGAGGCGTCCGATCACCCTGGTGGAGTGCAAGTGGGGGGACGCCGACGTGGACCGCGGTCTGCGCTACCTGAAGGCCAAGTTCCCGGAGTGCGACGCCTGGCAGATCTCCGCCGCCGGCCGCAAGGACTACCTCACGGCCGACGGCATCCGGGTCGCGCCGGCACCGGCGCTTCTCGGCCGGCTCGCCTGAAGCGCTGGCGCTACTTCCCCACCACCACGAAGTGCGAGCGCCGGTTCCGCTGCCAGGCGTCCTCGTTGTGCCCCAGCGCGAACGGGTCGGTCTCGCCCTTGGTGGCCGTCCGGATGCGCGAGGCCTCGACACCCTTGTCGACCAGGTAGCGCTTGGTGGACTCGGCGCGCCGCTCGCCCAGGCGGATGTTGTAGGGGATGGTCTCGCGCTCGTCACAGTGCCCCTCGATCAGCACCATGACGTCGGGGGCCTGCTTGAGGATCTCGGCGTTCCGGTCCAGCGCTTCCCGCTGGTCGTCGCGGATGAACCACTTGTCGGTGTCGAAGAAGATGTCGGCCAGCACCAGCACCGGCCTCTCCGGCGTGGCCGGCGGCGGAGCCACCGGTGCCACCACGGGCGGAGCGGGAGCCGGCTCGGCGGCGATCGCCGGGACCTGCGCCGAGGCCATCTCGTTCACCCGGTGCGGTCCCCAGTAGTGCTCGTGGATCATGACCCACTGGCCTTCGCGCTTCTCCCAGATCGCGCTGTGGCGGCCGTCGAAGTCGAGCGTGCGGCCGTCCTTCAGGTGGTTGGTGATGCGCACCCCGCGCAGCGTCCAGACCTTGCCGCGGCGGGTCCAGGTCTGCACGTCGTCGGTCATCGAGAACGTCAGGTTCTCGACCTTCGCCAGCATGGCGCCGACCGTGTCCTTCTTCTCCGCCTGGCCGGTCGCCCATTCGTAGGGGAGGTCGAATGCGTGGGTGAAGGTCTCCGGCGCGTAGTAGGTGCCGATGCGCCCCACGTCCAGCGTCTCGTAGGCCTTCCCCATCGCCTCGGTCCGCGCCTGCCATTCCGCGTCGTAGTCGCCGATCTGCGGCGGGCGTGAGCTGCACGCCAGCGACAGAACGGCGGCCACGGCCACCAGCCCCGCCCGCACGCCTGAAACGCGCGGACCCTTCACGACGGGAACGCTCCAGCTCCGTTGCATGCCCCGGACCTCCGTGGGAAACACTAGCACGGGCCTCACCGATAGCGGACGTCGGCCACGGTCCTCGCCGCCGGGGAGGCCGGGCGCTCCAGGGTCGCCCGGTCGCGGCCGGCGCGCTTGGAGGCGTAGAGCGCCGCGTCGGCCCGGCGGATCAGCCCGGCCACCGTGGCGCTCTCGAAGAGACCGTTGTGAATCGCCACGCCGGCCGAGACGGTCACCTTCACCGGCACCTGCGGCGGGGCCAGGGCGGCGATCGCCGCGCGGACGCGCTCCACGGCCACCATCACCGAGCTCTCGGCCGGGTTCACCAGCAGCACCACGAACTCCTCGCCGCCGTAGCGCCCCACGACGTCCAGGCCGCGGATCGTCTCGGCGACCGCGCGCGCCGCGGCGATCAGCGCCCGGTCTCCGGCCGGATGGCCGAAGCGGTCGTTGATGGACTTGAAGTGGTCGAGGTCGAGCATGACCATCGCCAGCGCGCTGCCGGTGCGCTCGGCGCGGCGGACCTCCTCCTCGGCGCGGCGCAGGAATTCCTGCCGGTTGGCGATGCCGGTGAGGGCGTCGGTGGTGGCGCGCAGGAGCAGGCGCCGCCCCTCGTCGGCCAGCGCCACCAGGAGGAACGCGGTGAAGACCAGGAAGGCGGGGCCCAGCAGCGGCACGCGCATGCCGGAGGCCAGCACGCTGCGCTCGGCGGCGGCGTCGAAGAGCGCCGAGAGGAGCAGCACCGCGGTGCCCACGAAGAGGAGCGCCGCGTCGGAGCGCTGGCGCCGCGAATGGCGCGCCAGCGAGACCAGCAGCTCGCCGCCGAGAGCGAACAGCGTCAGCCCGGAGGCGGCGGGCAGGAGCGCCGTCGAGGGGCGCCAGAGCGACAGGCCCAGACCGGCCGCCGGCAGCACCAGCAGGCCGGCCCGGTAGGGTAAGAGCGGCAGGTCCAGGAAGCGCACCAGGAAGAGATAGCCGGTGGCCGGGAGCAGGAAGGCGAGAGCGTCCACCGCGCCCCTCAGCGCCTGCGCGGGGATGGACGGCCACAGCCAGGGCACCAGCGCCGCCGACGTGTAGCCGGCGATGCCCGCGGCGAAGATCGCGTACAGGCCCAGCGCGCGGCGGCTGCGGTCCCTCAGGAAGAGGAGGAAGGCCAGCAGGCCGAAGGAGGCGACCGCCACGCTGATGACGAGCTGCGGCAGGCGGCGCCGCACGTCGCGCTCCAGGGCGCCGGCCAGCGTGTCCAGTACCGGGCTGTGCTCGAACAGCGGCTCTCCGGGAGCCCGCGGCGTCAGGCGCATCAGCAGCACCAGCGGTTGTCCGGGGGCGATCGCGACCGGAGGCAGCTCGAAGAGAACGCGGGCGGCGCTGCCGACGCGGCGGGACGGAAGGCCGCCGGCGAAGAGGGCGTCCCCCTCGCGCGCCCCGTGCAGCTCGAGCGCCAGCGGACGCGAGGAGAGCGCCGGCGGCGCGCTCAGTTCCAGTCGTGCCCAGCGGACCGGCCCTTCACGGGGCGCCTCGGGAGAGCCCCACGCGTCAGCGGGCAGCGCCTGGGCGGCGCGCACGTCGGAGGCCGCGCTCTCGGTGACCTGCCACCCCTGGGGAAGCTCGGCGGGGAGCCCCCCGAGAGCGGCCAGCGCGAGGATCAGGGCCGCCGGCGCCGACACTGCTCCGGATGATAGGCCCCATCAACGACAAAGGGCCCGGGCACGATGCCCGGGCCCCGAAGGCCAGGAACCCATGAGTCCCTGGGACGCGTCCGCCGCGTTACCAGCCGCGGTAGTAGGGACGGTGGTAGCTGTTGTAGTAGTAGGGCCGCGAGTAACGGCGCACGTAGTGGCGCCGGTAGTACGGGCGGTAGTAGGGCCTGGAGTAGTACACGACCCGCGGGCGGGGCGCGTAGTAGTAGTCGTCGTAGTACGACGGGTAATAGCCGTACCCGCCGTAATACGGGGCGCCGACGTTGAAGGAGATGCTGGGCCCGTGCGGGGCGCGGAAGCCCCCCCTCACGTGCACCTGGGCGGACGCCTTCGGGGCGGCGACCAGCAGGGCGGCGCTGGCTACTGCGGAGAGGGCGAGAGTCTTGAGAGCTTTCATGGTCCGTGACCTCCACCCTCTGTTATGGCAACCGCCGTGCCTACCCGATCGTCCCCCGCAGAGGACGGGTCAGTTCACGACGGGAGACGGCTCGACCGGAGCGGGAGCCGCCGCCTGAGGCTTCGGGGGGGCGGGGGGCGGAGCCGGCGGCTCGCCCTTAGGGAAGTAGTCCTTGCCGCAGTAGTAGCACTTCACCTTCGGCTGCGCCGTGACGGTCTGCACCCAGAAGTTGAAGCCGCGGCCACAGCTCGGGCAGTGGAATCGCTCGCGTCCGCCTTCCATCTGGAAGTCACGATAGCCTGAACCCGCCCCGTCCTCAAGGACCGCGGCTCTGGTACGTTAGCGTGAGCCGATGCGCCGAGCGTTCCTGCTCCTCGCCTGTCTCGCCGTCCTGTGCTGCGGCCGCGGCGATCCGCTCCGGGTCCCGATCGAAGGCTGCATCCGCGCGGTGGAGAAGAAGAGCCCGGAAGACATACCGCGCTTCCTGACCGCCGACTACCGCGACCAGGAAGGCTGGGGACGCGCCGAAGTCGAGGCCTTCGTGAAGCGCTACCTGATGGGCTACGACAGCCTGAAGATCGACCTCAGCAAGCTCACCATCGAGAAGGGGGAGGGCGTCGCGCGCGCGCAGTTCCGCGCCGAGCTCTCCGGCACTCCGAAGAACGTGCCGGGCCTCGAGGGGTTCCTTCCCCGCTCCTCGAAGTACGACTTCCTGGTGATGCTGGCGCAGGAGAAGGACGGCTGGAAGATCTCCTCGGCGCGCTGGACACCGGCGCCTTGACGGAGACCCCGGCCCACCGCTTCTTCGAGCTCTCCAACGACCTCCTCTGCATCGCCGACTTCGACGGGGTCGCCCGGCAGATGAACCCGGCCTGGGAGCGGCTCCTCGGCTACCGCCTGGAGGAGATGGTGGGGCGCCCGTTCCTGGATTTCGTGCACCCCGAGGACCGGCGCGCCGCGGTCGCCGAGACCCTGCGCGCCCGCAGCGAAGGCGGCAGCGTCTCCTTCGAATGCCGCGTGCTGCGCAAGGACGGCGGGATCCGCTGGCTGCTCTGGACCTCGCGCGGCGTGGAGGAGGAGCGCCTCTTCTACGCGGCGGCCCGCGACATCACCGAGCTCAAGGACGTCCAGGCGCAGCTCTCGGCAGCCAAGGAGAAGGCCGAGGCGGCCAGCCGCGCCAAGAGCGCGTTCCTGGCGCACATGAGCCACGAGCTGAAGACGCCGCTGAACGCGGTGCTCGGCTTCGCCAAGGTGCTCCGCAAGGACCCGCAGGGGAAGCTCGGCGAGAACGAGCGCCTCTTCCTTTCGCGCATCGTGGAGAACGGCCACCACCTGCTGGACATCATCCAGGACCTCCTCGACCTCTCGCGCATCGAGGCGGGCCGCCTCTCGGTGGAGTGGGCGCCCTGCGACCTGGCGGCGCTCTGCTCGTCGGTGGTCGCCCAGTTCCAGATCGAGCCGCGCGAGGAGGTCGCGCTGGTGGTGGACTGTCCGTCCGACCTGGAGCCGATCGTCACCGACGCCGGGCGCCTGCGGCAGGTGCTGACCAACCTGGTGGGCAACGCGCTGAAGTTCACGCCGCGGGGCACGGTCACGCTGAGCGTGCGGGCCGATGCCAGGACGCGCGCACCGCGGGAGATCGCGGTGAGCGACACCGGCATCGGCATCCCGGCCGCGCGGCAGGCCGCCGTCTTCGAGCCCTTCGAGCAGGCGGACCGCTCGACCACCCGCCGCTTCGGCGGCACCGGCCTGGGGCTGACGATCGCGCGCTCGCTCTGCGAGCTCCTCGGCTACCGGCTGCGGCTGGAGAGCGAGGAAGGGCGCGGCACGACGTTCCGGCTCGACCTTCGTCACGGCGGCGTGCCGGAAGAGGCCTTCTAGGGAGCCTCTCTAGGAGGGATGCGCGGCGAAGTCCTCGGCATCCCCCGGAGCGCCGAACAGCATCGTGGGCACCAGGCAGGAGCGCGACGTGCGCTCGGAGGGCTCCCGATCGCGCGACGGCGCGCTGGGCACCGGCAGCCCGAAGCGCCAGCCGTAGCGCGCCGCCAGGCTGTCCAGCCGCTCGGCCACCTCGAGAGCCGAACGCGGCCGCCGCGCCGGGTCCTTCTGCAGCAGCTCCATCACCAGGAGGTCGATCGCCAGCGGCACCTCGCGGTTCGCGCGGCTGGGCGGCTCCACCTCGTCGAAGTAGGTGCGCCGCATCGTCTCCTCCTGGCTCTTCCCCTTGAAGAGGCGATGCCCGGTGAGGCAGCGGTAGAGCACCACTCCCAGCGCGAACAGGTCGCCGCGCTCGTCGTAGCCCTTCCCGGCCACGGCTTCCGGGGGCAGGTAGCCGGGCGTCCCGAAGAGCTTGGCGCGGTCCTTCACCGCCGAGGAGATGAGCCCGGCGAAGCCGAAGTCCGACACCTTGATGAGGCCGCCGCTGCCCAGCAGCACGTTGGCGGGCTTCACGTCGTGGTGCAGCACGCCGTGCGCGTGGGCGGCGCCCAGCGCGCGGGCCACCGCTCCGGCCAGCGGCACCGCGTCCCAGGGCTCGAGCCGGTCGTGGCGCCGCAGCGCGGTCTCCAGGCTCATGCCGTCCACCAGCTCCATGACGATGAAGGCCGCCTCCGGCGCGTCCTCGGCGTCGAAGATGGAGACGATGTGCGGGTGGCTGAAGCGGGCCACCGTGACCGCCTCCTCCAGCAGGCTCTTCACCAGGTCGGCGCGGTTGTAGCCGGTCATCTCCTCGTCCAGCCGGATCGTCTTGATCGCGACCGGGCGCTTCAGCTTCGGGTCGTGGCCGCGGAAGACGGTGCCCATGCCGCCGACGCCCAGCACCTCCTGCACGTGGTAGCGCCCCAGGTGCACCTCGTCGGGCAGGCGCGCGCCGTCCTCCATCCTGCGGTGCAGGAGCGCCAGCGCCGAGCGGAGCCGGTCGCCGGAGTCGCGCGTCTTCTCGGCGCGCAGGATGAGGCGGCTGACACGCACCGCCAGCTCGTCCGGGTCGAACGGCTTGCCCATGAAGTCGTCGGCGCCGTGGCGGAGTCCCTTGGCGCGCTCCGGACCGTCGGAGGCGGCCGAGAGGAAGAGCACCGGCAGCTCGCGGGTGGCGGGGTGCTGCCGGATCGACGAGAGCACGTCGTAGCCGGAGACCCCCGGCATCATGACGTCGAGCACCGCCGCCTCGAAGGGCGCCTGGAGAAGGAGCGCCAGCGCCTCACCGGGCTCGCGCGTGACCGCAACATCGTGCCCGGATCCTTCGAGCACCGCCCTCACGATGAGGAGGTTGTCCGGATCGTCGTCGACGACGAGGACTCGACCCACGGTCCCTCCGGCCAGCCATTATGTGCCTTCGCGCGTCACAATCCTCCTCGTGCCCGAGCTCCCCGACGTCACCGTCTACGTGGAAGCCCTGGCGCGCCGCGTGGTAGGGGACCGCCTGGAGCGCGTCCGGGTGGCCAGCCCGCTGCTGCTGCGCACCTTCGACCCGCCACTCTCCAGCGCCGAAGGACGTGCCGTCCTCTCGGTGTCGCGGCTCGGCAAGCGGATCGTCTTCGCGCTCGAAGGCGGGCTCTTCCTGGTGCTGCACCTGATGATCTCCGGCCGCCTGAAGTACCTGGCGCGCGGCGCGGCGATCCCCAAGAAGGTCGGGCTCGCGGCCTTCGACTTCGGCAAGGGCACGCTGATCCTGACCGAGGCCAGCCCGAAGAAGCGGGCCTCTCTGCACCTCCTCTCCGGGCGCGAAACGCTGGCCGCCTTCGACCGCGGCGGACTGGAGGTGCTGGAGAGCGGCCTGCCGGCGTTCCGCGAGCGCCTCCTCTCCGAGAGCCACACGCTGAAGCGCGCCCTGACCGACCCGACGCTCTTCAGCGGCATCGGCAACGCGTACTCCGACGAGATCCTCCACCGCGCGCGCCTGTCACCGGTGACGCTCACCGGCCGCCTGAGCGACGAGGATGTGGCGCGGCTCTTCGGAGCCATCGTGGAGGTTCTGGTCGAGTGGACCGACCGACTGCGCCGCGAGACCGGCGAGGGCTTCCCGGAGAAGGTCACCGCCTTCCGCGACGGCATGGCGGTGCACGGGAAGTTCGGCAAGCCCTGCCCGGTCTGCGGCACGCCGGTGCAGCGCATCGCCTACGCCGACAACGAGACGAACTACTGCCCCACCTGCCAGACCGGCGGCAAGCTGCTGGCCGACCGCGGCCTCTCGCGTCTCCTGCGCGAGGACTGGCCCAAGAGCCTCGAGGCGCTGGAGGAGCGGATCGCGTCCAGGAAGAGCAATTGATTCATCTGAACGATCGATCCCGCCAGTTCCGGGGCCGTAGCCTGCCGGCGAGCCGCAGAGGTTCAGCATGGAGACGCGGATCGCCCAGCTCGAGGAGAGAGTCCGCGAGCTAACCCGCTCGCTGGAGCGCCTGGAGGCGCGGCTGGCGGCGCTGGAGGGCACGGCATCCCCGAGCGCGGTCCCGGAGGCGGGAGCGGCGGTCGCGCCGTTCGAGCCCCGAACGGCCGCCGAGCCGGCATCCGGCGGTGCCGAGCTGCTGGCTCTGGCGGGGCGTGCGCTGCTGGTGCTGGGGGGCGCCTACCTGATCCGCTGGCTGACCGAGGCCGGCACGCTGGCGCAAGGGGTGGGCGCGGCGGCGGCGTTCCTCTACGCCGCGCTCTGGGTGGTGGCCGCCGAGCGGGCCGCGGCGCGTGGACGCGCCCAGGAGGCGTCGTTCCATGGGGCGGCGGCGCTGCTGATCGGCTATCCGCTGATCTACGAGAGCACGGCGCGCCTGGGGCTGCTCGGGGCCGGGGGTGCGGCCCTGGCGGTCGCGCTGCTGACCGCCCTCCTCCTCTTCGTCGCCGTCCGGCGCGACCTGCTGCTCCTGGCCTGGGGCGCGGTCGGGGCGGCGCTCGCCACGACGTTGGGGCTGGTGGTGCAGACCCACGCAATCCTCACGCTCTCCACGCTGGCCGTCGCGCTGGGGCTCGGCTGTCTCGTCGTGGGCAACGTCAAGGAATGGAGCGCGCTCGCCTGGCTGCCGGCGATCGCCGCCGACCTCCTGGTCTGGCAGCTCACCTATCTCTCCACGCGGCCTGAGGGTCCGCCGGAGGCGTACGGGGAGCTGCCGGGCGCGACGGTCGCGACCATCGCGCTGGCGCTGGCGTTCGGCTACCTGGCCAGCGTCGCCCTGCGCACGCTGGCCGGCGGACACGACGTCACCCTCTTCGAGGCGCTGCAGACCGCGGTGGCGCTGGCGATCGGGCTCGGCGGCGTCTCCGGCCTGGCACGGGCCAGCACGGCGGCGGCGACGCTGCTGGCGGTGGGCACGGTGTGGGTGGGGCTCGGGGCGTACGCCGCGGCGTTCGTCTACGTGGAGCGCCCGCTCGGACGCGTCCGCAACTTCTACTTCTACACCTGGCTCGGTCTCGGCCTGGTGCTCTGGGGCAGCCGCGCGGTGCTCGACGCTCCGGCCGCGGGACTCGCCTGGTGCGTGCTGGGCCTCACGGCGGCGCTGCTCGGCGGCCACTATCGGCGGGCCACGCTGCGGACCCACGGCGCGATCTACCTCTGGGCCGCGGCGCTGGCCACCGGTCTCGCCCCGGCCGCGGCCGACGCCTTCCTGGCCGTCGCCGGCACCGCCTGGCGATGGCTGTCGGCGGCCTCCGGCGTGGCGCTGGTGGCGGCCGCCGCCTGCTACGGGATCCTGAACGTCACCGAGCCGAGCGCCGAGCTCCCCCGCCGCGCCCGCCTCCCGCGCCTGACGCTGGCGATCCTGGGCTTGCTGGGGTCCGGAGGCGTCCTGGTCACCGCTCTGGCGAATCTGTCGCCGGGCGCGCCGGCCGTGGCCGCGATGCGCACCGCGGTGCTGACGTTCTCCGCTCTGGGCCTCGCGCTGGCGAGCCGCTCGCCGCGCTTCCTGGAGCTCTCATGGCTGGTCTACCCGGTGCTCGGCGCGGCCGGCGTGAAGCTCCTCGTCGAGGACCTGCGGGTCGGCAAGGCCGCCACGCTCTTTCCGGTCTTCGTGCTCTACGGCCTGGCGCTCATCGTGACGCCGCGCCTCCTGCGCCGAAGGCCGGCGTGGCCGGAAGGAACGCCGGCCGAGAGCCCGGACGAGAGCAGCGCCGCCGGCGGCTGAGTCGTATGCTCCGCTGGTCATGTCCGGGGACGCCGCACCGCGCATCGCCTGCACCCTGACCTTCCTGACGCCGGAGGAGGGAGGCCGCTCGGCTCCGCTGCGGCGCCTGGCCGGTGGCACCTACCGGCCCCACCTGCTGCTGGACGGCGTGGCCGAGCCGGGCGACCGCGACTACCTCGGGGTGGCGTTCATCTCAGGGCCGGCCCGCCTGCCGATCCTGGGCGAGAGCCTGGACGCGGAGTTCGTCTGCCTCTATCACCCGCAGGTCGACTACTCCGCGCTCAAGCCGGGCGTCACCTTCCGCCTGGTGGAAGGGACGCGGGTGGTGGCGCAGGGCTTCGTTCGCGACACCGGCCCGCGTCCGCCCACGGCGACGTTCAAGACCCGCCGCGTCTCGGGCTGAGCCGAGAGCCGCTGGCCGCGTCGATGGATATCAAGATGCGAGACGCCGCGCGGCAGACGGTGGCTCTGGTCCTCGGTCTCGCACTCTGCCTTCCACAGGCCGCCGCCCGCGCCGACATGCCCCAGCGGTGGCACGAGCGACTTGCAGAGTCATCGACGCATCTCAAGCGCGGCGAGTTCGAGAAGGCCTTGAAGATCGCCTCCAGCGTGACGGGTCAGATGGTGGAATACCTGGGACCAGGCAACGAGCCGGCCAAGGCACTGGGGATCGCGCTGACACAGAAGGCCCTGGCGCTGGCGGGGCTCGGACGTCAGGACGACGCCATCTGGACGTGGCACACCGTTCTGAACATCTACCCCTCCTTCGCGCGAAGCGATCTCTCGGCGTTCGGAGAGCCGGGCGTCTTCCTGAAGTCCCATCTCCTGGACGACGACCTCCCGGACCTATCGGAATCGCTGATACCACTTTCGATCGAGCCGAGAGTCATCAAGGAGGTCCAGCCGAAGTACCCATGGGGCGCGCAGGGCTTCAATGGGTCCGGTTATTTGATCCTGGAAGCCGTGATCACGAAGGACGGCACGGTCACGTCGCCGAGGGTGGTCACGGAAATGCCGCATCCAACCCTCATCTACGCCGCGCTCGACGCCCTACATCTCTGGCGCTACGAGCCCGGCGTCAGGCGTGGCAAGCCGGTCGACGTTCCCCTCAAGGTGACCGTGCACTTCGAGCTGAAGAGTGAATAGCGTGAGACCTGGCACGTGGCCGAGGGACCTGTACACCGGCCCGGGTGGCGGCCTCTACGCGGGAGCGTGCGACGAGCCGTTCCGCATCAACTGGCCGCCCATTCCCGATCTCATCCAGCACCTGCGCCAGGTCGGCATGAACGACGTCGCTGAGGTGATCGCGAACGCCTGGCGCGTCTGAGCGATAAAATGGGCAGTGACCTCGATCGGCGTACTCAACGAGAGGCCGCTGCACGCGTCATTGAAGAGCTGGTACGCGCGCCCGGGAGATCGCTTCGAGGTCGCCGTCGACGGGTTCGTGATCGACATCGTCCGTGACGACGACCTGCTGATCGAGATCCAGACCCGCAGCTTCTCCCCCATCAGGTTCAAGCTCGCCAAGCTCGTCGATGCGCACCGGGTGCGGCTGGTCTATCCGATCGTGCAGGAGAAGTGGATCGTCCGGCCGGCGAGCGGCGGCGGACTGCTGCGGCGCAGGTCTCCGAAGAGGGGGCGGATGGAGGACCTGTTCTGGGAGCTGGTCAGCATCCCGCACCTTCTGAACAACCGGAACTTCTCGCTCGAGGTGCTGATGATCCGCGAGGAGGAGACGAGGCGCTATGACCGTAGACGGCGCCGGCGCGGCCGGGGCTGGGCCCTCGAGGGCCGCCGGCTCGTCGAGGTCCTCGACCGGCGGTCGTTCACCGGACTGGCCGATTGGCGGTCCTTCCTTCCCGACGGGCTCGGAGAGTTCACCACCCTCGAGCTCGCGACCGCGATGCGCGCGCGAAGGGCGCTTGCTCAGAAGATGGCGTATTGCCTGCGCGCCGCCGGAATCCTCGACCTCCTCGGCAAACGCGGGCACTCGAAGCTCTATCGCCTCGCGGACAATTGAATGCTCAGCACGCGCCGCGTCCCCAGCTGAGCCGCGCGCCTCGCCGATAATCGTTCTTCGTGAAGCCGGAGGAGAGAGCCCGTCTGGCGATCGACGCCATGCTGGCCGACGCCGGGTGGATGGTGCAGGACGTCCTGCAGATGAACGTTCACGCCGGGCGCGGCGTCGCTGTGCGTGAGCTGCCTCTGGGCACCTACGGCTACGCGGACTACGCGCTGTACGTCGACGGCAAGCCTGCGGGGGTGGTGGAGGCCAAGAGGGCGGGCGTCCAGCTCACCGGCGTGGAGGTGCAGGCCGAGAAATACGCCATCGGAGTCGCCGAGGCAGGGCTCTGCCCGGTCCCGGTCCCGTTCCGCTATCTCACAACCGGTGTCGAGACGCGGTTCGCGAACTACCTGGATCCCGACCCGCGCAGTCGCGACGTCTTCAGCTTCCACCGTTCCGAGACGCTCGCGGCGTGGCTGGCCGAGCCGCCCGCCGGGGCGGCCTACCCAGTCGGCACCGGCCCGGCGTGCCCCGCGACCCTCCGGGCGCGCCTCCGCTCCCTTCCTCCCCTCGTGACCGAGGGCCTCTGGCCCGCGCAGATCCGGGCCGTCCAGAACCTCGAGGCGTCGTTCGCGCACGACCGCCCGCGCGCACTCATCCAGATGGCCACCGGCTCCGGCAAGACGTTCACGGCGATCTCGTCCATCTATCGCCTCATCAAGCACGCCAACGCCAGGCGCGTGCTGGTCCTGGTCGACCGCGCGAACCTCGGACTCCAGGCCCACAAGGAGTTCCAGTCGTACGTCACGCCCGACGACGGCCGCAAGTTCACCGAGCTCTACAACGTCCAGCTCCTCAAGGCGAACAAGGTCGAGGGCGTCTCGCGCGTCGTCATCACCACGATCCAGCGCCTCTTCTCCATGCTGCGCGGAGACCCCGAGCTCGACCCCGAGACCGAGGAGCGCTCCCTCTCGTACCTCGACCAGACCAAGCCCATCGAGGTCTCCTACAACACCGCCCTCCCCCCGGAGTTCTTCGACTTCGTCTTCGTCGACGAGTGCCACCGGTCGATTTACTCGGTCTGGCGGCAGGTGCTCGACTACTTTGACGCCTACCTCGTCGGCCTCACCGCCACGCCCTCCAAGCAGACGTTCGCGTTCTTCAAGCAGAACCTCGTCATGGAGTACGGGCACGCACAGGCGGTGGCCGACGGCGTCAACGTGGACTACGACGTCTACCGCATCAAGACGCGCATCACCGCGCAGGGGGCCACCGTGGAGGCCGGCGCGGTGGAGACGATCGCCAAGCGCGACCGCACCACCCGCAGGCTCCGCTGGGAGCGCCTCGACGAGGACTTCACCTACGCCGCCAACGAACTGGACCGGGACGTGGTCGCCAAGGATCAGATCCGCACGGTGATCCGTACCTTTCGCGACCGCCTCTTCACCGAGATCTTCCCTGGCCGCACCGTCGTCCCCAAGACGCTCATCTACGCCAAGGACGACAACCACGCCGATGACATCGTCCAGATCCTCAGGGAAGAGTTCGGGAAGGGCGATGCCTTCTGCGAGAAGATCACCTACCGCACTGGAACCGCCCGCGTGGTGGGCGAGGACGGGAAGGTCACCTACCAGTCGACGGGCGTCAAGGCCGAGAACCTCCTCAAGTGGTTTCGGACGAGCTTCAACCCGCGCATCGCGGTCACGGTGGACATGATCGCGACCGGCACCGACATCAAGCCGCTGGAGATCGTGATGTTCCTGCGGATGGTACGGAGTCGGAACTTCTTCGAACAGATGAAGGGACGTGGCGTCCGGGTCGCCCAGCCGGACGAGATGAAGGCCGCGACGCCCGACGCCAAGCAGAAGGACCGCTTCGTCCTCATCGACTGCGTCGGCATCCTGGAGTCGGACCTGGTCGACACCCAGCCGCTGGAGAAGAAGAAGACCGTTCCGTTGGAGAAGCTCCTCCAGATGGTCGCGTTCGGGAGCACCGACGAGGATGTGCTCTCGACGCTCGCCGGCCGCCTCGCCCGCATCGACCACCGGCTCGACGCGAGAGACCAGAAGGAGCTGATGGACCTCGCCGGCGGTGCGACGTTGAAGGCGATCGTGGACGGCCTCGTGGCCGCGCTGGAGCCCGACAACCAGGCGGCCGAGGCGCGTCGGCGGGATGGCTTGCCGCTCGACGTCGACCCATCTGAGGCGCAGCTCGACACCGCGGCCAAGGCGCTGCTGGCCGAGGCCGCCAAGCCGCTGGCCGCGAACCCGGGCCTGAGGAACCGCCTTGTCACCATCCAGAGGACGCTCGACCAGGTGATCGACGAGGTCACCCAGGACGAGGTGCTGGAGGCCGCGTACTCCGCTGAGGCGAAGGACCGCGCTCGAGCCCTGGTCACGAGCTTCGAGGACTTCCTGTCCAAGCACCGTGACGAGATCGCGGCGCTCCAGCTCATCTACTCGCGACCGTTCCGCAGGAAGCCCACCAGGGAGGAGATGCTCGCGCTGGCCGAGACGCTCAAGGCGCCGCCGCGGAGCTGGACGCCAGAAAGGATCTGGAAGGCGTACGAGACGCTGGAGAGGGATCGCGTGAAGGGAGCGGGCGCCGCGCGTCTGCTGACGGATCTGGTCTCGCTCGTCCGCTTCGGCATGCACCAGGAGGAACGGCTGGTTCCGTACCCCGAGACGGTTAACGAGCGCTTCGCACGATGGATGAGCGGGCAGCACAGCCGCGGTGATGACTTCACACCTGAGCAGAGGCAGTGGCTGGAGGCCATCCGCGACCACATCGCGGCGAACCTCACGTTCGAGTCTGACGACTTCGACTACGCGCCGTTCGCGGGGAAGGGCGGGTTGGGGCGAGCACACCAGCTGTTCGGGGAACGGTTGGTGCCGTTGATCGAAGAGCTGAATCGGGAGCTGGCGGCTTGAGGGGATTGCCGACAGGTTGGATCGAGTGCCGTGTCGACGAAGCCGGTGAGATCAGGCTAGGGCGCCAAAGATCGCCAGAGCACCATATCGGCGAGTACATGCGCCCGTACCTTCGTGTCGCAAATGTCTATGAGGACCGAATCGACACAACGAGCATCCTGCGTATGAACTTCACGCCGCAGGAGTTCAAGGTCTACGAGCTGAAGCACGGAGACATCCTGCTCAACGAGGGGCAGAGCCTCAACCTGGTCGGCCGGCCAGCCATGTTTCGCGGAGAACTCCCTGGAGCCTGCTTTCAGAACACATTGGTTCGCTTCCGCCCCCGACCGTGCGTAGATGCCCGGTTTGCGCTGCTCGAGTTCCGCTACTTTCTTCACACACAGCGCTTTCAGAGAATCGCGCGGTGGACCACAAACATCGCCCATCTGGGCAGCGAGCGCTTCGCGGCGATGGGCTTCCTGCTCCCGCCGCTCGCCGAGCAGCGCCGCATCGTCGCGGAGATCGAGAAGCAGTTCACGCGCCTCGACGCCGTCGTGGCCGCGCTCAAGCGCAGCCAGGCGAACCTCCAGCGTTACCGCGCATCTGTGTCAAAGGCGGCTGTCGAAGGGCGCCTCGTTCGCACGGAATCGGAACTGGCGACTCAGGATCGGCGTGTATTTGAATCGGGACGTGAGCTTGTCGAGCGGGTTCTTCGTGAGAAACCCGACAGCACTCATACGGAGTGTCAGCCCAACCTGAATGAGGTCAAGTCAACGCCGTCAGGCTGGGCGCGTGCCCGCTGGGCAGTCGTTGGCCGTCTCAGAACGGTCGCGCATTCCCCAGTAGCGAATACGGTATCGCGGGGATCAAGCTCCTTCGCCCGGGGAATCTCCACGCCAACGGGTATGTCGAGTGGACGGCGAAAAACACGGCCTATCTGGCCGATTCATGGGCTGACTCCTTTCCGGCCTACGTCGTTAGCTCATCTGAGATTGTCATGAACCTCACCGCCCAGTCGCTCAAGGACGACTTCTTGGGTCGAGCCTGTATGACGCGACCTGGGGAGCGTTGCCTCTTGAACCAGCGGATTGCCCGTCTTACACCTACACGACTCGACCGGCACTTCGTTCTGATCGTATTCAAGTCTCCGCTGTTCAGGAGGTTCGTCGACGGCCTCAACACAGGCAGCCTGATTCAGCACATGTTTACTTCGCAACTTGCCGAGTTCGTTTTGCCCGTCCCACCCCTTGGCGAGCAGCACCGCATCGTCGCCGAGGTCGAACGCCGCCTATCCGTCGTCGACGAGCTCGAGAAGGTCGTCGAGGCCAGCCTCACCCGCGCCGCGAAACTCCGCCAATCCATCCTCAAGCGCGCGTTCGAGGGCCGCCTCGTCGCGCAGGACCCGAACGACGAGCCGGCGAGCGTACTCCTCGAGCACATCCGCGCGGAGCGGGCACGAATCCAGGATCGGAAGCCCTCGGCGCTACGCGGCCGCCGTCAGTAACTCCAGCCGTTGCGCTTCAAGAAACCCTCGAAGTCCGTCCAATCGATTCCGAAGCGGTCGCAGACGTTGGGGATCTTGGCGGCATTCGGTTTGAGCGTCTCCTGAGTCACCACGCAGCTTCCCTTCCTGGTTCGCGCGGCCGCAATAACGAAGGGGTCGGCGACGGGTGTGCCTTGAAGGCGCTGCCTCTCTCCGACGAGGGCCTGGAAATGCTTCACCCTGAAGATCTCTGCCACGAAAGCCGTTTCGGCAGGGCCCGGCACCGTGAAGAAGCCAGGATGCTCCTTGAGCCAGGCACGGAGCCAGGCCTTGTGGTCCCGCCTCTCCAGCTCCCTCTGGACTTCGCGGACCGAGATCGCGAGCCGCTCTTTCACCATGACAGCGAAGTGGTCCCAGAATGTCGGGAAGCTGCTGGGATAGTAGTGGCCGAGCTGCTCAACCGCGTTCGTGTCGAACACGAAAGTGGTCACGCTCAGACCGCACTCTCCAGGAGCACCTGTTCCAGGCCCGCGACGCTGGCTGACTTGACGCCCAGGTACTCCGCTACCCGATCGAGCGGGATGCGTCCCTGGTAGTAGCGGCTGAAGACCTCGCGGAAGTACGTCGGGCTCAGGTAGGTCGCCTTCGTCGCGTAGTAGTCCCCACCTCCGGCCTGCTTCCGGCTCCGCTCGAAGTCCTGCCGCCATTCCTTTGCCTTGGCTTCGTAGAAGGTCTGGGTGACGCGGCCCAGGTTCAGGAGGCGGCGCAGGATCGTCTCCCGGCTCACTTTGTAGGTCTCGGCAAGGCGGGCAATACCTGGGTCGTCGGCCTGCACGCCGTGCGAACGAAGCCGGAAGTCGTCCCCAGGCACGAGGACCTCCGCCGCCAGCTCGTTGCAGAAGACCTCGATCGAACGGTCAGATCCACGGAGCTCCTCCACGAAACGGTCGTCGACCATCGTCACGCCGCTGGTCCCGCTCAAGAGGTGCCCGAGCTCGTGGAAGAGAGTGAAGGCCTGGCGGGTCAGGCTGGAGCCGTTGTTGACGACGATCAGGGGAAACGCGTCGTCATGAAGGCAGAAGCCCGACACGGAACGCTGCTTGAAGGACTCCTTGAAGACGAAGACGCCCGTGTCCTCGAGGGCGCTCCTCCAACCCTTGAATGCCTCCGCGCTCGTCCGCCACTCCCGTGTCTGACGGTCCACCGAGACGCCCAGACTCTTTCGGACCCGGGCGGCCACCGCAGGGGCTGATCTCGGCCCTGAAGAGGCGATCTCTTGCAGGATCGGCCGCGCGGAGGGGTTTTGATCACCGTAGAGCTCACGCAAGGAGGCCTGTAGCGCACGGGCCTCTCGAACGCGGAAAAGGGTCTGAGAGGAAAGAGTCTCTATCTCGGCATCAGGCAGCGTGCGGAAGGACCGCTGCGCCGTGGGCTCGGGCGGCGGCTCGGGGAAGAAAAACACCGCCACGGGTCGCTTGAACACCTTGTACGCGAGGTCCTCGAGCTGACGGTACGTCGGTGCGGTCTCCCCGGCTTCCCACGCGTCGACCGTCGCGGGAGGCTTCTTCATCGCACGGGCGACGTCCGCGACGGACTTCCCGGCACGCTCTCGCGCCCAGCGAAGGACGTTGGGATTCACGCCGACGACTTGCTGTCTCATCTCCGACGCTCATGATATTCCCGAGCTTCGGGCCCGAGTCCTCACCCATACAATCCGACGACGATGGAGAGCTGGACCTCTTAAAGCTCATGCAGCGGCTTCGGACGTCCGTTCGCAAGGCACACGGCAAGCGCACAGCTCGCCTTCTCGTGACGTGCGCCTGTGGTTGCGCCGAAAAGCTCGAGATCTACTTCGGCGGCGCCGAGGGTGAGGGGCAGCCGATCGCGCACCCGGATCTCGAGATCGGCGGGGTCCACGCCGAGCTGGCCGAATGGCGCCGCGTTCTCATGCCGCTGATCAGAAGGACGCCGGCACCACCTCGGCCGCACCGGCCTCGCCGCACCCCGCCCCCAACGAAGCGGGCCTGATTCGTGTCCGCCAACCATACCCAGCAGGTCGTCGCCAAGCTCTGGAACTACTGCAACCTCCTGCGCGACGACGGGCTCTCCTACGGCGATTACGTGGAGCAGCTCACGGTGCTGCTCTTCCTCAAGATGGCCGACGAGCAGACGCGGGCGCCTCACAACCGGCCGTCTCCGGTGCCGAAGGGCTACGACTGGCCCAGCCTTCTCTCCCGCTCGGGCGACGATCTGGAGACGCACTTCCGGCACATCCTGGAGACGCTCGCCAAGAAGGGCGGGCTCCTCGGGCTGATCTTCCGCAAGGCACAGAACAAGATCCAGGACCCGGCCAAGCTGGAGCGGCTGATCAAGGAGCTGATCGACCGCGAGCAATGGACGTCGCTCGACGCGGACGTGAAGGGCGACGCCTACGAAGGGCTCCTCGAGAAGAACGCGCAAGACACCAAGGGTGGCGCCGGGCAGTACTTCACGCCGCGCCCGCTCATCGATGCGGTGGTCGAGTGCGTCCGGCCGAGGCCGGGCGAGGTGATCTGCGATCCGGCCTGCGGGACGGGGGGCTTCCTCCTGGCCGCGCACCGCTTCATGGAGGGACGCGACAAGCACCTCGACAAGGCCCAGAAGAAGCACCTGAAGCACTCGGCCGTGCGGGGCGTCGAGCTGGTCGACGCCGTGACGCGCCTCTGCGCGATGAACCTCCTCCTGCACGGCATCGGGCCGACCGGCGAGGAAGCCGACCCGCCCGTCAAGACCGACGACAGCCTGCGCGCTCACCCGGGTGAGTACTACGACCTCGTCCTCACGAACCCACCGTTCGGGAAGAAGTCGAGCGTCCTCGTCGTCAACGCCGAAGGTGAGGAGAGCCGTGAGGCGCTGACCGTCCTGCGCGACGACTTCTGGGCCACGACGAGCAACAAGCAGCTCAACTTCGTCCAGCACGTGCGGTCAATCCTGAAGACGACGGGTCGCGCCGCGGTGGTCGTGCCCGACAACGTCCTCTTCGAGGGCGGCGCGGGCGAGACCATCCGCCGGAAGCTCCTCCACGAGTGCGAGGTACACACGCTCCTGCGCCTCCCGACCGGGATCTTCTACGCCCAGGGCGTCAAGGCGAACGTGCTGTTCTTCGACAAGCGGCCGGCCAGCGAGACGCCGTGGACGAAGGAGCTCTGGATCTACGACCTGAGGACGAACCAGCACTTCACGCTGAAGACGAACACGCTCAAACGGTCGGACCTGGACGACTTCGTCGCATGCTACCGGCCCGAAAACCGGCACGAGCGGAAGGAGACGTGGAGCGAGGCGGCGCCGGATGGACGCTGGCGCCGCTACGGGTACGACGAGCTGCTGGCGCGCGACAAGGTGAGCCTGGACATCTTCTGGCTGAGGGACGAGAGCCTCTCGGAATCCGACAACCTGCCGGAGCCGGACGTAATCGCGGCCGAGATCGCGGAAGATCTGGAGGCCGCGCTCGAGCAGCTCGCTGAGATCCGGGCGGACCTGGGAAGCAGCTGAAGAGGTAAGAAACGCTGTCGTCCATCAAGCGCTTCTGGGCGGAGCGCATCGCCGGCGGCCACGCCGCGTCGATCTACGAGTTCACGGCGCCTGCTGCGCGAGGCGTGGCCAAAGAGCCTGAGGTGCTGGAGGAGCGGATCGCCCCACAAGGCGCCCAAAGAATCCTGACCTACTTCTTCTCGGCCGCCGGCGGGCGTTCGGCGGACTTCCTCTCTCCCCCACTCTCGGCCTTCTCTTCGGCTTCCGCTTTCTTAGCCGACTTCTTGTGACCTTTCTTCTCAGCCGACTTGCGGGTGCCGCCTCGCCCCTCGCCATACGGGTCACCACCGCTGGGGGTTTCCGTGGGCGTAGCCTGCGTTCCTGCCGCTTCAACAACGCTGCTGAGGAGCGTTGCGAGCAGCACGACTCCGATCCTCTGATTCCATCTCACTTGCTTCATCCTCCTTCATGGAGCCTGTTGTGCCCGATACAAGGTCGCTTCGCGCCGGAGGTCCCGAAACGTCTCTACGCCTGAATGCGCGATCACCAGGGCGATGGGAAGAAATGCGTCGAAGAAGAGGCCGACGTTCTGCCAGGCAAAGTAGCTGACGGCGAACGTCAAGGCCGTCAACAGCACAACTTGCAGCGTCCTAGCAAGCAGCCCGAATTCGAGCGCCGAAAGGATGGCCACAAAGACGGTGAGCACGACCTCGTAGATCGTCCCGAGAGCGTGTGGCACGGGCCTCTTCGTGCGGTCCTGGAGCAAAGCCTCGACATACGTCGCGTGGAGGTATACGCCCGGCACCGGGCCCAGCGGGGTGTCGTGAAGGTCAACCGTCGGTCCTAGGCCGAAGCCATCCGCGCTCCAGGTGCCACCAATGAACACGATCTTGTTGCGCAACTGCGCGAAGTCGAACTCTCCAAGGCGTACTCGTCCGGCAGAGAGCGTGCGGAATTCCTTGCGCGGAATGAACGTCCCAAAGGAGAACTCTTCGTTCAGTACCGCCTCATCGAGATCGTAGTTGGCCGCCAATACGACCGCTTCGAAAAAGGCAGGCCACGTCCGACCATCCGCTAGCACGACAGTGGACGGAATCGTGCGTTGATCCCAGGGCAGGTTGATGTGGCCCATGCGCAGACGTCGGGGCAGAGGCCTGAGATCGTCGAGCGGGCTGGCGTTTGCTAGATACGTCCGGTGGCCAGTCCTTCTGAACGTTCTAGCCAGCACCACGTCGGTGTCGATGCAGACTCGGCGTAAGGTGCTGAACAAGGCACCAGTCTCCGGAGCGTATTCAGCAAAATCGACCACTGATCCGTCGGGCGCGGGCGAGTCGATGATGTGGTCGAGCGCGATCGCGGCTGGTCTTGCGGCGGCCACTCCCTCGATTACCGAGGCTAGGTAGTCGCGCTTCAGAGGATTCCTCGCGGCCAGTTCTCCGCACCAGAACTCCTGGTCGCCGATCAGGACCAGGGCGGTGTGCTTCGGAATGAGAGGTCGCGGGGCGAGGTCCTGCAGCATCTTGTGCATCTGCAGCTTCAGGGGAGTCCAAAGCGGCATGCGATTCAGGCTGTCCTTCAGGACGAAGCCGGTGGCCGCGAGGACCATGACGGTGCTCCAGTAATACGCACCCTTTCGCTTCAGCTCGGCGGCTCTCCGTCGCGCCAGCTGTGAGACAGTGCCTTCGCTCACACGGACGTTCCCTCATCACCTAAGACGCTCCTGGAGCAACGTTTTCCCCAGTTTCAAGACCTTGACGAACAGATACCCTAAAGGCCGTAAGCTCCTCGCGTGTTCGGGTCGCTCAAGCGCCTCTGGGTGGAGCACATCGCCGGAGCACCGGCGGCGAACGCTCCCGGCCGCACCGGAGCGCTCCAGCTGGCAGCGGCGGCGCTGCTCATCGAGGTCATGCAGGCGGACGCGCAGGCCAGCGAGCAGGAGCGGACGGTGATACGCGCCGGCATCCAGTCCACCTTCGGCCTCTCCCCCGCGGAAACCGACGAGCTGATGCGGCTGGCCGAGGAGGAGTCACGCAGCGCCGCCTCGATCTACGAGTTCACGGCGCTCGTCGACAAGGGCTTCGACGCCGAGCAGAAGAAGCGGATCGTGGAGCTGCTCTGGCTGGTCGCCTTCGCCGACGACGACAAGCACGCCCTCGAGGAGCACACCATCCGGAAGATCGCCGGGCTCCTCCACGTGCCGCACCCCGACTTCATCGACGCCAAGCTGCGCGCCCGGGGCAACAAGGGCTAGCGCACTGTAACGGACGCTAGCGCCGGGGCGGCCGCGGCGGCGGATCGTCGCGCTCGCGCCGCACCACCACCTTCTTGCCGCGGATCTTCGTCGCCCGCAGCGCGGCGATGACCTCCTCGGCCGCCTCCTCGGGGACCTCGACCAGAGAGAAGCGGTCGGCGATCTCGATGGCCCCGATGTCGCGCGGCGAAAGGCTCGCCTCGCCGGTGATGGCACCGAAGAGATCGGCCGGGCGGATGCCGGCGCCGCGACCGGCGCCGATGAAGAGCGTGGCCACCGAGCCGCCGGCAGCGCGCCGCTCGGGGCGACCCCGCGGAGCGGGACGCGCGACATCGCGACGCGATTCTGGCTTGCGCTCGGGGTGCAGCGCGACCGGCGGGATCTCCTCCTCGTCCTGCCGCGCCTGCCCGCTGGCCTGGTGCGCCAGCTTCACGCCGGCGGCGGCGACGTCGAGGAGGTCGAACTCCTCCGCCAGCGACTCCACCGCCACCCGGAAGCGGTCCAGCCCGCCGTCGACGATGGCCTCCCGCAGCGAGGCGCGGGTCAGCTCCAGCCGCCGGGCGCGCAGGTCGGCCACCGTCGGCACCGTCGCCCGGGTGATGGTCTGCTTGGTCAGCCGCTCGATGTTCTTCAGCTGCCACTGCTCGCGCGGCTCGAAGAGCGTGATCGCGGTGCCGGCGCGCCCGGCACGCCCGGTGCGGCCGATGCGGTGCACGTAGGCCTCCGGCTCGCTGGGCACGTCGTAGTTCACGACGTGGGAGACCTGCTCGATGTCCAGGCCGCGGGCGGCGACGTCGGTGGCGATCAGCAGCTCGGCCGCGCCGGAGCGGAAGCGCTTCATCACCCGGTCGCGCTGCTCCTGCGAGAAGCCGCCGTGCAGCGCCTCGGCGCGGTGTCCGCGCGCATTCAGGGTCTCGGTGAGCTCGTCCACCTCGGTGCGGGTGCGGCAGAAGACGATCGCCGAGGCGGGCGCCTCGACGTCCAGGATGCGCGAGAGCGCCGGCAGCTTGTGGGCGCGCGCGACCACGTAGGCGGTCTGGGTCACCTTGCCGGCCGAGGCCGAGGCGCGGCCGGTGGCCTTCCCGTCGATCCGCAGCGAGACCGGGTCGCGGAGGTGCCGCTTGGCCAGGCCGGTGATGCGCTCGGGGAGCGTCGCCGAGAAGAGGGCCATCGGCCGTCCGGCGGTGGTGGCGTCGAGGATCGCCTCCAGATCCTCGGCGAATCCCATGTCCAGCATCTCGTCGGCCTCGTCGAGCACCACCAGCTTCACGCCGGCCAGCGCCAGGCTGCCGCGGCGGATGTGGTCCAGCGCGCGCCCCGGCGTCGCCACCACGACGTCCACGCCGCGGGAGAGCGCGCGGAGCTGCAGGCCCATCGAGGAGCCGCCGTAGATCGCCAGCACGTGCACGCCCATCTCGCGGCCGTAGCGGTGCACCGCCTCGGCCACCTGCATCGCCAGCTCGCGCGTCGGCACCAGTACCAGGCCGAACGGCGAGAGCCCCTCCCGCCCTTCCAGCGACAGCCGCTGCAGCAACGGCAGCGCGAAGGCCGCCGTCTTGCCGGTGCCGGTGGCCGCCTGGGCCAGCAGGTCGCGCCGAGCCAGGAGGTGCGGGATCGCCTGTCGCTGGATCGGCGTCGGCTCTTCGTAGCCCAGCGCGCCGAGCGCGGCCAGCAGCCGCGCGTCGAGCTCCAGGGAGGTGAAGCCGGTCTCTGCCTCGTTCGGCGCTTTGCTCTTGACGGTCATCGAAGCTTCCTCACACTACTCGAAGAACGAGCGCATCACCGCCATCGGGGAGAAGATCGCGTCAGGGGGCGTGGACTCGTCCAGCAGCCCGCCCACCAGCTTGCGCAGGTACGGGCTCTTGCGCGCGCGCCAGCCGACCAGGTTCGTGAGCCGGGGGTACTTGAGCCACCGCTGCGCGGCGCGGTACGCCTGGTAACGCGGCCGGATCCGCTCCTCGAGCGCGGCGGTGTAGCGCGACAGCGAAGCGGCGGACAGGTCGTCGGCGCTGAGCGCGTCGTGCGCGCACCGGGCGGCCAGCTCGGCGGTCTCCATCGCCTTGCCGATCCCCTCCCCGGAGAACGGCAGCGTCGCCCCCTGCGCCTCGCCGATCGCCAGCAGCCGGTCGCGCGCCGGCAGCACGTCGCGCATCCCGCAGCGGAGCGGCGCCCCCTTGAGCGGCTCGAGCGGCGCCTTGCCCTGCAGGAGCTCGCTCAGCTCGGGAGACTCACGGGTGAAGGCCTGGAAGAGGCGCGACAAATTGGGAGGACGTTCCCGGCGCTCCAGGAAGACGCCGCAACCGACGTTGAGCAGCCCGCCGGGGAGAGGGAACGCCCAGCCGTAGCCCGGCGACGTGGAGCGGTCCCACGACACCAGGACCCGCTCCGGGAGGTCGCCGTTCAGCTGGAAGTAGGACCGGGCGGCCAGGGCGTTGTAGTCCGTCGAGGCCCCGGGCCGGAAGAGCTCCAGGAGCGAGGAGGCCGCACCGGTGGCGACCAGCACGAGGCGTGCTCCGAGCTCGTCCCCGTCGGCGGTGCGCGCCAAGACACGGCGTGCATCGACCCGCACTTCCGTGACCGGCGAGCCCACCTGGAACTCGGCCCCCGCCTCCACCGCCGCTTCCACCAGCAAGTCGTCGAAGAGCCGCCGCGGCGTGCAGAGGAAATCGCACTCGAACTCCAGAGTGCTGCGGTCGGGGAGGTAGGCGCGGAGGACGCTGGTGCGCTTGCCGAGCGCCTCGGCACGCTCCAGCAGCCCGAGCCGCGACAGGACCATGAGGCTGTCCTTGACGAGCGCGTCGCCGCACACCTTGTCGCGAGGGAAGGTCGCCCGGTCCAGCAAGAGCACCCGCCAGCCGTTGCGCGCCAGGGAGAGAGCCGCCACCGAGCCGGCGGGTCCGGCACCGATGACCAGAGCGTCGAGGAGGTCTTCGCGCACGGACCTGTAAGGGTTTCACGGGTCGCTCGACCGCAGAAGCCTTTTTCGCCCGCGGGAGCCTTGCCCGTATCCGGGTCACCGCCCCGCCGCGCGAGGCGGCGGGGCGGCAGGAGTCAATTGGTTACTCTTCCTCCTGGTCGAGCACGTCGTCGAAGTTCTCCGACGCGCTCCGGCGGGACCGCAACGAGCCACGCTGGCTGGACGAGCTGCTGCCCAGGTTCGAGCCGCCGCGGCGGCCGGACGTGGACTGGCTCGAGCTCGAGCCGCGCTCAGAGCCACGACTGCCCATGCTGTTGGACGACTGAGACCGGCTGCCCGATCTGCTGCTGCTGCGATCGTTTCTGTGCTTCGACATGATCGGTTCCTTTCTACGCTTTCTCGTCCGGACATCCAGGGGCGATGTCTCTACATGGCTAGGAGCAATTCGAGAGCCAGCCGGGCATCGGAAATAAGGCTCCCGATGTAAGCCCTACACGGTCGTTAAGGTCCCGCAGGGCGGCACGCGACTTGCGCCTACCGAGGCAGGGGGCTGCGATATGGAGTCACCCCCGAAAGGAGACCACGCAGTGAAGAAGCCTTGGATCCTCTTCGCGGCCGCGGCTCTCGCAGTCCCGCTCGCCGCGCAGACGACTTCGTCCAGCAGCCCAGTGAGCTCGACCAGCTCGGTGCAGAGCACCGGGACCGCGACGACCGGAACGTCCGCGACCAACACCCCATCGGTCTTCACGATGAGCGGGGCCGTCGGTCTCGTCGACCAGTTCGGGAACGTCCTGACCCAGCTCGGCACCGGTCAGTTCAAGGATCAGCGCGGCAACGTCTTCACCGCCGACGCGAAGGGACGCCTCGTCGACGCGGGCGGCAACATCGTCAGCGCCCCGGGCGTCACCGTCGGCACCGGGCAGTCCTCGGTGACCGCCACGGTCCCGTCGCTGCCCGGTCTGCAGAACCAGACCATCACGCTCGGACCCGCAGTCGGCTCGGGCGTCACCGCGCAGACGACGAACCAGCAGACGACCAGCCAGACCCTGCAGACCGGCGGCCAGAACCTCGCCCTCACGCCGGGCCTCTCGAATGCGGGCACCGGTACCTCCTTGGGCCCGAACGGCATCGTGAACGGCAAGGTCGTCTCGTTCTCGCCCGGCAACAGCCTCACCATCCGGCAGCCGAACGGCCTGGAAGTCACCTTCCCGGTGAGCGGCGTGACGCTGCCGGCCAACGTGACCACCGGACGCGACGTCACGGTCTTCACCAGCCAGTCGACCTCGGGCGTCGTACAGGTGACCGGCGTGGCGACCGGAACGCTGACCTCGAAACCGACCAATTCACGCACTCTCTCCGGCTCTTCCGCCTCTACGGCCACCGGCGGCGGCACCATCAAGCTCGCCAGCGGCCGATCGGTGACCGTGGGGAACGTGAGTCCAGCGACCACCACGACCGCCTCCTCCTCGTCGATTCGCGGCCAGGTGGTGACGGTCCAGTCCTTCGACGGCTCGACGCTGACCGTGCTGCAGCCCAATGGCAGCGCGGTGACCCTCCGTGTCAATTCCTCATCGTCCCTGCCGTCGAACCTCGGGAGCGGCAATCGCGTGGTCCTGACGACGCGCACCGTCAACGGTGTCACGTTCGTCCAGACCGTCACGATGGCCACGAGCTCGTAAAGAGCCCGACGCTGCCGAGGAGAAGGGCGCCCGAAAGGGCGCCTTTCGTTTTCTTACTCCTCGTCGTCGAGCCGCACCAGCGGCAGGTCGCGCGCCGAGCTCTCGTCGATCACCTCGTCGGGCTCCAGGAACGCCGGCAGCCGGTGCTTCGGCTTGCGCCCGGCGGCCAGCGAATCGCGCAACGACTGCAGCGCGGCCCGGAACGGCTCCGGCCCCGGCTCGCGGGACAGGGCGTGTTCGGCCAGCAGCAGCGCCCTCTCGGGGTCGCCGTCCAGCGCCAGCCGCTCCGCCAGGAAGCCTTCCGCCTCCACGAAGCCGGGCGAGAGCCGATGCGCCTCCTCGAGCTGACGGAGCGCCGCGGCCTCCCAGCCGTCCTCCTCGTCGCGCTCCAGCAGGCGGGCGCGCGAGAGCGCGCGGCGGGCCTCGCGATAGCGTTCGTAGTCGCGCGAGGTCAGGAGCGCGTCCTCCGGCAGGACGGCGCCGCGCACCGCCGCCGCCGGCTCGCTGGCGGTGAGCGCGGCCTCGAGGTCGATCGGCACGTAGACCCCGAGCGTGTGCGGCGCCAGGGCGACGTAGGCCCGCCCCTGAGTGAGGTCGAAGACCACCGAGTGCGCGGCGATGAGCGCGTTGATGGCGTTGCGGTTCCCGGGCCCGAGCTCGGCGCCCGAGGCGCTGCGCCGGTCGCGCAGGATGGCCACCGCGGCCGCGGCGTCGAGCTTCCCGGAAACCTGCGCCAGGAGCTGCTCCAGGCGCGCCTGCCGCATCCCCGAGGTGCTGCCCGGCAGGGGGCGCACGCCGCGGACGATCTCCGGCGAGGTGGCGTCGTTGGCGGCCGCCAGCCAGCCGTCGCGCACCGGTCCGCGTACCGCGAACGCGCTCGGCGTCTTCTCCAGCACCGCCATCTGACCGGTCTTGCCGTCGGCCAGGAGGATGAGGTCGGAGACGAAGACGCGCGCGGCGCGGATGCGCTCCAGCGCGCCCTCGAACGTGCTCTCGCTGGCCAGCACGTCGGCCAGCAGCACCGTGACCGGCTCGCCGATGCCGGCGGTCTCGCCGCCGGCGACGGAGTGCAGCGCCACCCCGATGCGGGCCCGGTTGAAGCCGGAGACGACGCCGACCATCCCGGGCAGCGCGACCGACAGGTAGGGGATCTTCCCGGCCGGGACCATCACCGCGACCACCTTCTCGCGGTCGAAGAGATCCCCTCCCTCGAAGTCGAAGTTGCGGGCCAGCAGCGTGTGGCCGCGCGCCGCCGAGCCGCCGGCCACGAAACCGGTGCAGGCGTACTGCAGGCCGGGGGCGTAGACGAAGTGCTGGGAGATCTCGTGCAGCGCGTGCAGCCCCATCAGGCGCCGGTAGGCGCTCCAGGCCGACGGCGGCGTCTGCGGCTCGTAGCCGTCGGCCACCCCGGCGATCATCAGCAGCTGGTCCTCCGGGATGTGCCGGTGCAGGTTACGGACGCGGTAGGCGGTGAGGTTGCGGAGCGCGAAGCGCAGCACCGGGTTCGGGATCAGCGCGCCGAAGAGGCGGTCGAGCTGTGCCTCCGAGACCAGCAGGCCGGGGCGGGTGAGCGTTCCGTAGGCGGCGCCGAGGCGGTAGGGATCCCCCTCGAAGCGCCCCAGCAGCACGCCCTCGGCCGGCCCCACGCGGCCCAGCCAGGAGCTCCCGGCGGTGAAGAGACCATTGCGCCCCACCGGCTGCGGCACCAGGGGGCTGGAGACCTCGGGCGCGGAGGCCGGCCGCGCGGGGGCGCAGCTCCAGAGGCCCAGCGCCCCCGCCAGGACGGCACACGTCAGCGCGTTCTTCACGCCTCCGACGCAAGCAGGATGCTTACCAGCGATAGGCCACCTTCCCGCCGACGATCGTGGTGACCACGCGCGCGTCGAGGATCTCCCCGTCCGGAACCGTCAGGATGTCCTTGGAGATGACGGTGACGTCGGCCAGCTTGCCGGGAGCGAGGGACCCCTTCTCCTTCTCCTCGAACGCGGCGTAGGCGGCGTCCAGCGTGTAGGAGCGGAGCGCCTCCATGCGGGTCATCTTTTCCTCGCCGTAGAAGACGCTGCCATCCTTGAGCCGGCGGGTGACCGAGGCGTGGAAGCAGGCGATCGGGTCGACGTCCTCCACCGGAGCGTCGGTGCCGTTCGCGATCACCGCGCCGCTCGTCCGCAGCTTCCGCCAGACGTAGGCACCCTCGGCGGCGCGCCGCGCCCCCAGCCGGGCGGTCACGTAGGGGGCGTCCGAAGTGCAGTGGATGCCCTGCATCGAGGCCACCACGCCGAGCTTCCCGAAGCGCGGGATGTCGGCGGGGTCGAGGTGCTGCGCGTGCTCGATCCTCCAGCGCAGGTCCTTCAGGTCGGGGCGGGAACGGAACGCCTCCTCGTACACGTCGAGCGTCTCGCGGTTGGCCCGGTCGCCGATGGCGTGCGTGCAGAGCTGGTAGCCGTTCGCCAGCGCCAGGCGGGCGATCTCCTTCACCGTGGGCACCGGCACGGTGTTCAGGCCGGTGCTCGTGGGCAGGTCGCTGTAGGGCTGCAGCAGCCAGGCGCCGCGGGAGCCGAGCGCGCCGTCGATCGAGACCTTGATCGCCCGGACGGTGAGGAAGCCGTCGCCGGCGCCGACGGTGCGCACCCGGGCCAGGTGCTGGGCCAGCCGCTCCGGCCCCTCCCGCACCATCACGTAGAGCCGCAGGCCGAGCCGCTTCTCCCTGGCCAGCTTGGCGTAGAAGTCCACCGCCTCGAACGAGACGCCCGGGTCGTGGACGGTGGTCAGCCCCTTGCGAAGGCACTCCTCGGTGGCCAGCTGCACGACACGGCGCTGCTGGGCGTCCACCTCGGCCGGCGACCTCTTGGCGAGCGCAGCCTCGTGCGCGCGGCCCACCAGGCCCGAGGCGGTCTCGCGCAGCAGGCCGGTCGGCCGGCCTTCGGCGTCGCGCAGCAGCTCGCCGCCAGGCGGGTTCGGTGTCTCCCTGGTGATCCCGGCGAGCTCCATCGCCCGGGCGTTCGCGAAGCTGGCGTGCCCGCTGGCGTGTGTCAGCAGCACCGGGTTCTGCGGCGAGACGCGGCTCAGCCCGTCGTGCACCGGGAAGCCCTCGACGTTCGGCTCCGGGTGAGCGCTCCACTTCTCCTGGTGCCAGCCGCGCCCCAGGATCCAGGCGCCGGGGCGCGCCTTGGGCACCGCCGCGGCCACCAGCGCCACGATGTCGTCCCAGGTCTTGGCGCGGGTCAGGTCCAGCACCAGCTTCTGCTCGCCGATGCCGCGGAAGTGCGCGTGCGCGTCGATCAGCCCCGGCACGGCCAGCGCGCCCTTCAGGTCGACGACCTGGGTGGAGGGCGCGACGTAGCGGGCGATCTCCTCGTCCGAGCCGACGGCGGCGATGCGGTCGCCGCGGATCGCCATCGCCTGGGCCTCGGGCCGGGCCTCGTCGACCGTGACGATGCGCCCCCCCTTCAGGACCAGGCTAGCCGGAGAGACTCCAGCAGGCGGCGCCGACGCGGCGACCAGCAGGACGGCACCCGGGACGATCCAGAGGAGCCTCGCCATGGACGGTCCTCCCGGGCGGAGTGTACGGTCGGATCGCGCGACCATCGCGGCGGGACTCAGCGCACCTCGGTCACCATGGGGATGAACGCGCCGTCACCGGTTCGCGCGCCGGGGGCACCGCCGTCGTTGACGACCCCGTAGGTCACCCAGGGCGCCGAGCCGACGACTCTGCGAACGCGCACCCAGCCGTTCTTTGCACCCGCGGCCTGCAGGATGTTGTTCACCTGGGCCCATCGCCCCGGAGCCAGCTCGAGACGGGCCGGGCTCCCCGCCGTGGCACCCCCGAGGTCTCCATCGAAGACCTGGAGCTCCAGGGTGATCGCGCCGTCACCGTCCGTGCCCGCGTTGTAGGCCGCGACGTTCGCGCGGTTGCTCTCGTCCGCGGCGAGGCCGAACACGTAGGCCTCGGCCGCGGCCTCCTGTCCCGCGTAGACCCCCGGCGTGAAGAGCCCGAATTGCCCTGCCGACGGGGACTGCGCGGCGGTCCGCGCGCCGGCGAAGACCTCCGCGATGGAGCCGCCCACGACCGAGATCCGCACGGCACCGGCATAGCTGGCCGCCCCCTTCGGGCCGATCACCGCGCCGCGGCTCCGGAGGAACTGGACGGCATCCGCCACGATGCGCTGTCCCCCGCCCGAGAGCGCCACCTCGACGATGCCGCCTTTCCCGAGCTCCGGGTTGAGCGATTCCGCGTAGTCGAGCCGGAGGACGACGGGAGCCGCCCCCCGGTTCGCCAGGATCAGCTCGCTGAGGAAGGTCGGCGTCTCCACCAGGACGGGAAGCGTCAGCCGTGTGCCGGAAGCGCCGGCGAGAACGGGCGGCACGTAGGACCCGTCACTCGTTCCGTTGTCGTTCACGATGCCGTAGGCGCTGAAGCCGCCGGTTCCGGACACGCGCTCGATCCGCGCGTAGCCCTGCGCGATGTCCGTCCCCTCCAGCACCCGGTTGAGCTGCACCCAGCCGAGCGGCGGGATCTCGAGCGCTTCGCGCACCACGACCGTCCGCCCGTCGCCGGCGCCGGAGAGGACCGTCACGCGGACGACAGTGGCCTCCGTGGGAGACGTGGCGAAGATCGCGAGGTTGGTGCGGTCCGCGCTGTTCTGCCTGAGTCCGTAGACGTAGGCCGCGGAAGAGGCGCTGTCGCCGGAACTCAGACCCGCATAGGCGAGGTTCGCGAAGCCGACCGGCTGCGGGGGCGCCGTGGCCGCGCCGGTGCGCGCCGTGACGGCGGCCGCGTTCCCGTCGGACACACCGTCGAAGCGGACCAGGAGCGTGCCTCCCTGCTGCGCGTCGGACGAGACCGGCGGAAGCGCGAGCCCCTTCTCGCGCAGGTAGTCGAGCACGTTCGGGATGCGCGTCTGCCGCCCCGCGGGGAGAAAGTCGGTGACCGTGCCGGAGCCCAGCCGCCCTCCGAGCGAGGCCGTGTAGGTGAGGGTGAGCGCGGCGGGCGACGTCCCCCGGTTCGTGAGCGCGAGCTCCGTCAGGAAGTGCGTGGTCGCCGTTTCGACGTCGAGCACGATCGGGACGAGGCGCGTGGTCGCCAGCGGCAAGTCGTGAAGCAACGACAGCACCGTCGCGACGTCGTTGGCCGGCGCCGGGTCCTGCGATCCGCTCGAGACCGTGGCGGTGCTGGTGACGACGGCACGGGCGCTCGAGCCGTCCGACTGCGTCTCGATGCGAATCGCGGCTGATTCGCCCGGCGGAAGCGTCGGCGTCGTGCAGCGGACGGTGCCCGGTTGGCCCACCTGGGGTGTCGTGCACGTCCAGCCCGGCGGGGCGGAGAACGACAGGAAGAGGAAAGTGTCGGGAAGCGGGAAGAGGAGGACGACGCCCACGGACGCCGCCGGACCGTCGTTGCGGACGCGGAAAAAATGCGTGAGAGGGCTCTCCGGTGGGACGACGACCGGCGAGACGGACATCGCCAGCGAGAGGTCGGCGTCTCGCGGTGGGGCGGCGCGGACGGCCGCGCTCGTCTCCTTCGTGTTGTTTCCGGAGTCGGGATCGTTTGCCGCCGACCCGACGGAGGCTCTGGCGCGAAGGGTCGTCGCCGGCGTGGCCAGCGGTACCAGCGCGACGACGCGCAGCGTCCGGCTCGAGCCCGGTGCCAGCGCTCCCGACAGAGGACACGCGATCACCCCGAACGATCCGCGCGGCGGCGTGAGGCACGCCCCGCCCGGAAGCACGGCCGAGTCGAGCCGGGTTCCCGGCGGGGTGGTCATCGTGATCGCCACCCGCTCCGCGGGGTCGGGTCCGGCGTTTCTCACCTCTGCCGTGAAGGTGACGCGCTCTCCCGCCGGCACGAGCTGGGGGGCGTGGGTCAGGGCCACCGACAGGTCGGCGGTCCCGCCCGCCAACGAAGGCGAGCGCCGATGTCTTGCCGCACCGCTCGCAGGGGCGCGCCGCGTCGCGGTGGCCCGGTAGGGCTTCCGTTGATACGCCACCCAGACGCCGATCCCGGAATCGGGCCCCATCACGTCGGTACGGCCGTCCCCGTCCGCGTCGACCGCGTAGACCGTCCCGGTGACGTCGAAGCCGTCGATCGGCGGCATCTGCTCGAACCTGCCGTCGCCTCGGTTGTAGAAGAGGCGCGCACCCACCGCGTATCCGTCGCCGCAGAGGATGTCGGACACGCCGTCGTCGTCGAGGTCGGCTCCCTGGCAGAGGTCCGCTCCATTCGCGGCGGCGGCGGCCGGGAGGTTCGCGCTGGCATCGCGGAAGGTGCCGTCGCGGTTGTTGAGGTAGAGCGCCAGGTGCTGGTATTGCGTCCCGATCAGGTCGACCCAGCCGTCGCCGTTGAAATCCCCGGAGGCCATGTAGATCGTTGAATCGAGGTCCGCGCCGGGCCTTTCCGGCGTGCTCCCGGCGGGCGCCCGGGTGAAGTGACCCGTCCCGTCGTTGAGGAGGATCGGCTCGAATCGCTCGCTGTTGTGAGAGCCGTGCCCGCCCAGCGCGATGTCGTTGTCGCCGTCGTTGTCGACGTCGGTGATCGTCGACGACAAGTAGAAGCGGTTCTGCCCGTTCTCCCGGGTGGTGCTGACCGACAGCGGCAGCCGAGTGAAGTCCTCGGTGAACGTGCCGGAGCCGTCGTTCACCAGGATCACCGGGCAGCGGATGCCCGGGCGGAATCGGGCAGCCTGGCACTCTTCGATGTCGACGTCGTCGAAGCCGTTGGTGAGGAGGATGTCGATGTCTCCGTCGCTGTCCAGGTCGCCGACGGAGGCGCCGTGATCGTAGGAGATGCGGCGGGGCATCCTGGCGGCGGTCTCTTCCCGCAGGCCGCCGCCAGGCTGCGCGACAAGGAGGCGACTCTGCCCCCCGGGATGCTCGTTGCCGCAGGCGACGCCGTAGAAGAATGGCTCCGGCCCGCTGTCCAGCAGCATCACATCGTCTCGGCCGTCGCCGGTGAAGTCGGCCACGTACTGTCGGTGGGCCGGGCCGGAGAGCTCGTACTGGACGACGGACGCGTCCTCCACGAACGTCGCGCTTCCCAGGTTGCGGTAACGGACGCCCTGCTCCGGCTGCTCCCCCTGGTAGTAGGGGTACGGACAGACGAACCGATCCCTCGGAGTCGGCCGGATCTCGAAGTATTCGGGCAGGCCGTCCCCGGTCGCGTCCACCGCGACCCCTGCTCCCATGCTCCCGGTGCCCGGCAGGAAGCGCTTCTCGAAGTAAGGCCCGTCGGCCAGAAGCGGCGCGCTGATCCACAAGGGGTCCCACGGCTCGGCGCTGGCGGAGGTGCCGAGGTAGAGCGGGATACCGTGGGGCCCGAGGTCGCGCGCGATCTGCCCGGCGCCGTCGTCGAGCGGCCAGCTCGCGACGAGCCCGTCGGACGACGGCGCTCCGCCCGCAGCCGCGGTGGCGATCTCCGCGGCCGAAAGCGCGCGCCTCCAGAGGCGCACGCCGCCGATGGCGCCGTCGAACGACGTGCCGATCTGAGGCGGCTGCAGGCCCGGAACCGCAGCCGGCATGCCGGACATCGGCCTCGACCCGATCTCCAGACCGTCTCGATAGAGCCGGGCGACCTTGCCGTCGAGGACGCCCGCGAGGTGAACCCAGCGCCGCAGCGGGAGCGCCTCGCGCTGCCGAATCACGCCGCAGCAGCGGGTCCCATCCAAGAACACGAAGCCGAGATAGTCGAATCCGTCCCTCGTCGTCGCCTGCAGCTGGAGGACCGGGCGCCCGGAAGAATCCCCGCGCGTGACGAACTGAGCCTCCTGCGGCACGAGGTCGCCCGTCCGATAGACGCGCACCTCGACGGTGAGCGCTTCGCCCGTATCGAGCGCAGGCGATGGGGCGGCCGTCGCGAAGCGGCTCAGCGTGAAGCGGAGCACCTGGGCGTGGGGTGGAAGCGCCGCCGCGCCGGCGGCGTGGAGCGATCCGGCTGATGCGAAGGCGAAGGCCGCATGCGCCATCCCCCGTCTCATCCGGGCAGTCTATCCGGCCGTTTCGTTCCGCGGCCCGCCCTCCACCGTCAACCCGATCCAGGTTCTATCGGCAGCCGCGCGACAATCGCCGGCGGTGACTCTCCGTACGCTGATCGTGGACGACGAGCCGCTGGCCCGCGAGTGGATCCGGCGCCAGCTCGAGGCGGACCGTGACGTGGAGGTCGTCGGGGAGGCCGAGGACGGCTTCACCGCGGCCTCGGCGATCCAGGAGATGGCGCCCGACCTCGTCTTCCTGGACGTGCAGATGCCGGGCACCGACGGGTTCGGAGTGCTCGGGATGCTGAGCGGCCGCCCGCCGGCGGTCGTCTTCGTCACCGCCTTCGACCGCTACGCGGTGCGCGCGTTCGAGGTGAACGCCGTCGACTACCTGATGAAGCCGTTCAGCCGCGCGCGCTTCGCCGAGGCGCTGGCCAGGGCCAAGAGCCGCCTGGAGACCGGCGAGGCCCGGCGCCAGGTCCCCGCGCTCCTGGCGCATCTCCGCCAGCACGGCCGCTACCTGGAGTGGGTGCTGGTGAAGGCCGGCCCGCGGGCCCTCTTCGTGAAGGTGCGCGAGGTCGACTGGATCGAGTCGGCCCGCAACAACGTGGTGCTGCACACCGGCGGCAAGGAGCACCTCTTCAGCGCCACCATGAAGGCGATGGAGGAGGCGCTCGACCCGGCGCTCTTCCTGCGGATCCACCGCTCGGCCATCGTGAACCTCGAGCGGGTGCGCGAGCTGCGGCCCTGGTTCCGCGGCGACTACAAGGTGGTGCTGGCCGGCGGGCAGGAGCTCACGCTCAGCGCGGGGTACCGGGCGGCGCTGGAGCGCTTCCGGCGCCTGACCTGAGCGAGCTCTCACGCAGCGCGTCGGCCAGCGCGACCACCTGCGCCTCCGCCTCCTCGGGCCGGGTGCGGATCGACGCGACGATCCGCTCCAGCGCGGCGAAGAAGAGCTGCGGCCGCAGCGAGGCGGCCACCCGCGCCAGCTCCGCCTCGGCGAGCTCCGCCTCCAGCGACGCGGCGTCGCGCGCGGCCGCGCTGGCGCGCTCGGCGGCGTCGAGCGCGTAGACCACGGCGGCGATGCCGGCGTAGACGCCGACCGAGATGTAGAGGTAGACGGCCGACTGCGCGCGCGCGTCCTCGAGGAGCGCCGCCGGCGTGCGGCCGCCGGTCAGCGCGACCGAGATCGGGCGGAAGAGCGCCTCGTGCGCCGCCGCGAAGAGTCCGCCGCCGGCGAGGTGCCGGGCCAGGCTGCCGGCCAGCCTGCCGCGGCGCAGCGGCGCGGCGCGGCAGACCCGCACGACCAGCGGGACGAGCGCCGCCGAGATCCAGGCGTCGGCCAGACGGCGCGGCAGCGAGGCGGGGGGCGGCGGCCCGGGGAAGACTCGCGCCAGGAGCGAGCCGGTCGAGCTGGCCAGGGCGATGGCGGTGAAGGCGCCGGCGACCAGGAGCCAGCGGCGCGCCCTCATGCCGCGGCCGTCCCGTACCGCTGGAACGGCAGCTCGATGCGGGCGGCGGTGCCTCCGCCGGGGCGCGGCTCCAGCGAGAAGCTCTGACCCGCCGCGTAGAGGTGAGCCAGGCGGCGGCGCGTGCTCACCAGCCCGACGCCGCTCCCGGCGGCGGCGCTCGCTCGCAGGCCCAGGCCGTCGTCGAGCACCTCCAGGACGAGCCGCTCCCCCGCTCGGGTGGCACGCACCTCCAGACGGCCCGGGCCTACGCGCGGCGCCAGCCCGTGGCGGATGGCGTTCTCCACCAGCGGCTGCAGCAGCAGGGCCGGCACCGCGGCGTCCTCGGCTCCCTCGGAGACGTGGATCTCGCAGCCGAGGCGGTCGCCGTAGCGGGTGCGCTGGATGTCGAGGTAGCGGCTCAGGAACTCGACCTCGGTGCGCAGCGTGGTGAAGGGGCCGGTGGATTCCAGGCGCTGCCGCAGCAGCTCTCCCAGCTGGCGCAGCGTCCGCTCGGCCTCGGCGGGGCGTGTCGAGATGAGCGGCATGAGGCTGTTCAGCGCGTTGAAGAGGAAGTGCGGATGGAGCTGCGCCTTCAGCGCCTCGACCCGCGCCGAGGCAAGCTCTCCCCGCAGGCGCGTGGCGCGCACCTCGCTCTCGCCGGCCGCCCGATAGGCGTCGCTGGCCCAGGCCACCGCGAGCACCTCGAGATAGACGACGACCTCCATCGGCCAGGAGCCGAGCACGACGCCGGCGAGCTCCCGGCCGAAGGGAAGCTCGGGCTGGAGCAGCAGGCCGAGTCCGGCGTTGAAGAGCACGTAGGCCGGCACCGAGACGACGACCGGCGCCAGCATCAGGGCCGCCAGGTGAGCGGCCGCGCTCCGAGGCTCGCGCAGCCGGGCGAACGAATGGCGGCGGGCGAAGGCGAAGACCAGCGGTGTCGCCGCGGCCCAGACGATCGCGTAGGTGACGTGCGACCAGACGACGTAGCCGGTGCCCGCCGGGACGCTGCCGGAGAGCGCGAAGCCGGAGAGCTGCGCGCCGGCGCCGAGCGCGGCGTAAACGATCCAGGCGGCGGCCAGGAGCAGGACGCGGCGCATCGCGCTGCCATGATCGGGCCGCGGACCGCGGCAGACAACGGCGGCGCGCCCGTCCGCTCGGTGGACAGGTTCGTCCTTGCCGGCGGCGTCTTCGTCCCCTCGCCCTTCACGCGCCGGACGCCGATCCCTTAGCGTCCCCCGCATGCGCGGCTCACGATGGCTCCCGGTCGCTCTCCTCCTCTCCTCGGGCGCGGCGACGGCCGCCGAGCCCTGCCCCGCGGTCTGGGAGCAGCGGGCCGCCTCCGGCCCCGCCGCCCGCACCGCCAACGGCATGGCCTACGACGCGGCGCGCGCCGAGACGGTGGTCTTCGGCGGCACCGGCGACATCTTCGGCACGTCGGTCTTCGGCGACACCTGGGGCTGGGACGGCGCGCGCTGGCAGCTCCTCTCCGGCAGCGGCCCTCGCGCCCGGCGCGACGGCCTGCTCGCCTACGACAGCGTGCGGGCGCGGGTGGTGCTCTTCGGCGGGACCGACACCGAGCTGATCAGCGGCAACCGGTACTTCACCGAGACCTGGGAGTGGGACGGCACGTCGTGGTCCACGCGCGCGACCGCCGGACCGCCCGGCCGCAACGCCCACGCGCTGGCCTACGACGCCGCCCGCGGGCGGGTGGTGCTCTTCGGCGGCGGCGCCGATCACGAGCTGCGCCCGAACGACGTCTGGGAGTGGGACGGCACGCTCTGGCGCCGCGTCGACGCCGCCGGCCCGCGCCCGAGCGCACGGCTCAGCCCGCTGATGGCCTACGACGAGCGCCGCGGCCGCGTCGTGCTGCACGGCGGGTTCTCGCCGCCCGAGGGCACGCTGGCCGACACCTGGGAATGGGACGGCGCCCGCTGGGCGCGGCGCGAGGTCGGCGGCCCGTCGCCGGCCGACCGCAACGGCGCCGCCATGGCCTACGACGCGGCACGGGGAGTGATGGTGCTGACGGGCGGCGCCGACTCGACCGAGAGCGCGCTCGCCGGCGTCTGGGAGCTGGACGACTCCGGCTGGCACGCCCGCGAGACCGGGGGGCCGCCGCCGCGCATCGCGCCGGCGCTCGCCTACGACACCGCGCGCTCGCGCCTCGTCCTCTTCGGCGGCATCACCCGCGCCGCCGGCGCGTTCGGCGACACCTGGGAGCGCGAGGCGCCCCGCCGGATCGAGCGGCTGGTGCCGGTGATCGTCGACGTGCGCACCGCGACCGCGCGCTTCACGACCGACCTCGCCCTCACGAACCGCGGCGAGCGCGACCTGCCGGTCACCTACCGCTACACCGCCTCGCTGGGCGGCGGCTCCGGCAGCGTCACCGCCGCCTTGCCGGCCGGGCGGCAGCTCGTCCTCCCCGACGCGATCGCGTTCCTGCGCGAGCACGGCCTCGCGATCCCGGCGGCCGAGGACGGACCTCAAGCCGGGACGCTGCTCGTCGACTTCGGCTGCGACGCCGCCGACGGCACCGTCTCGGTCACCGCGCGCACCGCCAGCGCGGTGGCGGCGCCGGAGGGGCGGGCCGGGCTCGCCTACCCCGGCCTCGACGGCGGCACCACCGGCCGCCTCTACGTCTACGGCCTGCGCGAGACCGCGGGCGACCGCTCGAACCTCGCGCTGCTGGCGACGTCGGACGAGCCGGTCACGCTGCGGGTGACGCTCCGCTCGGGGGCCGGCGACGGTGGGGCGCTCCTCCTCCGCGACGCGGAGACGTTGCCGGCGCGCGGCTGGCTGCAGATCAACCGGGTGCTCCAGAGCACCGGCATCGAGAGCGGCTGGGCGGAGATCGAGAGGGTCGGCGGCGGCTCGTTCAGCGCCTACGGCGTCGTGAACGACAACGTCACCAACGACGGCTCGTACCTGGCGCCGGTCCCCGAAGGGCGCTCCGGAGACAGGCTCACGGTGCCGGTGCTCGCCGAGGCGCCCAACCTGGGGAGCGAGCTGGTGCTGGCGAACCGCGGCGCGGAGGAGGCCGTGCTCTCGCTGTCGTACGTCCGCTCGCTGACGGCGCCCGCCGGCTCCGACGGCACGGCGACCGTGACGCTCGCTCCCGGCGAGCAGCGGATCGTCCCGGCCGCGCTGGCGTTCCTGCGGGAGCGTGGCGTGAACGTCGGCGAGCCGGGCGCCACCTACGTCGGCAGCCTCCGGGTGCGCGTCGCCGGCGGCAGCGTGGATCATGTCTTCGCGGCCGCCCGCACCGGATTCCGGAGCGGCGGCGGGTCATTCGGGCTCTTCTCTCCGGCGGTCGACGCACAGGGGGAGGCGGCGGAGGAGGCCATCCTTTCGGGCCTCCTGGCGGACGCCGAGAACCGCACCAACGTGGCGGTCGTGCACAGCGGAGCCGACGGCAGCGGCACCCTCGTCCTGGAGATCCGCGCCTACGACGGCGAGGCCGGCGGAGCCGAGCGGGGAACGCCGATCCGGCAGACGCTGGAGCCGGGGCAGCACGCGCAGGTGAACGGCATCCTGGGCGCCGCCGGCGTCCGGAATGGCTGGGTGCGTGTGCGCCGCCTCTCCGGCAGCGCGCCCTGGATCGCCTACGCGGTGGTGAACGACGGCGCGGCGCCCGGTGAGCGCACCGGCGACGGCGCCTACGTCGCCATGGAGCTGACGCGCAGACAGTGATCGACGGCACAGCGCGCCGCGAGCTTTTCGCTAGAATTCCGTTCGCCCTCCTTCGACAGACGGAGCGGACCCAGACAGTCACCGAGAAGGTCCCCGTCGACCTGATCCCCGTTCCAGCCCACCTATCAGCCCAAGCCTCTCGCCCTGGCGGGCGAGCAATACCAGAACGAAGAAGATCACAATGAAGCTGTACGTCGGAAACCTGCCCTACTCCGTGAACGATTCCACCCTCCGCTCCCTCTTCGAGCCCTTCGGGGAAGTCAGCTCGGCGCGCGTCATCTCCGACCGCGAGACCGGCAACTCCAAGGGGTTCGGCTTCGTCGAGATGTCCGATGACGACGCGACGAAGGCGATGGGCGCCCTCAACGGCCGCGAGAACGCCGGGCGCATGCTCCGCGTGAACGAGGCCAAGCCGCAGGAAGAGCGCGGCGGCGGCAACGGCGGCTACAGCCGCTCGCGCGGCCAGCGTTATTAAGCTCCGTTTCCCATAAGTGGCCAGGCCGGGAGCTCGCCTCCCGGCCTTTTTCTTAGCACGCGCTCCGCGCCCAGGAGAGCACCGCGTCCACCGCCCTGAGCCAGCCGCGATGCCAGGCGTCCGCCTCGGCGGCGGTGGCGGCGGGGGAGAAGCGCGAGAAGGTGCGCGCCGCCAGGAAGTCCTCCGGCGACTTCCAGACGCCGGAGGCGAGCCCGGCCAGCCCCGCGGCTCCGAGCGCGGTCGTCTCCACCATGTCGGGGCGCTCCACCGGGACCTGCAGCACGTCCGCCTGGAACTGCATCAGCCAGCCGTTGGTGGTGGCCCCGCCGTCCACCCGCAGCCGCTCGATGCCGGTCCGGGCGTGGCGGCGCATGGAATCGAGGACGTCGCGGGTGCCGTAGGCCATCGCCTCGAGCGCCGCCCGCACCAGGTGCGCCCGCGATGTGCCGCGGGTGATGCCCACGATGGTCCCGCGCGCCTCCGGCTCCCAGTGCGGCGCGCCCAGGCCGACCAGCGCCGGCACGAAGTAGACGCCGCCGTTCGTCTCCACCAGCCGCGCCATCTCCTCGCTCTCGGCGGCGCTCTCGAGCAGCTGCAACCCGTCCCGCAGCCATTGCACCGCGGCGCCGGCCACGAAGATCGAGGCCTCGAGCGCGTAGACCGGCTGCCCCTGCGCGTCGCAGGCCAGCGTGGTGAGGAGGCCGCCGCCGCCTTCGGGGCGCTGCCGGCCGACGTTGAAGAGCAGGAACGCGCCGGTGCCGTAGGTGTTCTTCCCCTCCCCTTCCCGCCAGCAGCCCTGTCCGAAGAGCGCCGCCTGCTGATCGCCCACCACTCCGCGGATCGGGACCTCGCCGCCGAAGTGGCCGGCCTCGGCGACGCCGTAATCTCCGTTGGAGGGCAGCACCCGCGGCAGCAGCGCCTCGGGCACGCCGAACTCGGCGCAGAGCTCCGGCGACCAGGCGCGCCGCTCGATGTCGAAGAGCATGGTGCGCGAGGCGTTCGTGAAGTCCGTCGCATGGACCCGGCCGCCGGTGAGGCGATAGACGAGCCAGGCGTCCACCGTGCCGGCGGCCAGCTCCCCGCGCTGAGCACGCGCGGCCAGGACGGGATCGCGCAGCAGCCACTCCAGCTTGGTGGCCGAGAAGTAGGGATCGGTCACCAGGCCGGTCAGCCGGGCGATCTCCGGGGCCCGCGGCGCCAGCGCGCGGCAGCGGTCCGCGGTGCGGCGGTCCTGCCAGACGATGGCCGGCGCGACCGCCCGGCCGCCGGCCCGCTCCCAGAGCACCACCGTCTCGCGCTGGTTCGTGATGCCGACGACCTCCGGCGCGGCGCCGGCGCGGGCGATCGCCTCGCGGCCGGCTTCCAGGCAGCTCCGCAGCAGCTCCTCCGGGTCGTGCTCCACCCAGCCCGGGCGCGGGTAGTGCTGGGTGAGCTCGCGGTAGGCGCGCCCGGCCACCCGGCCCGCCTCGTCGATCACGAGGCAGGTCGTGCCGGTCGTGCCTTGGTCTATGGTCAGCACGTGGCGCATCGCTTCATGGTACGGCCGGGACTGCTGGCGCTGCTGCTGGCGACTCTTCCCGGCGCGGCCGAGGCGCAGGTCGCCGAAGCGCATCCGCCCATCGAGGCCATCGAGATCCGGCGCGTCAACGTCTTCAGCGAGGACGAGGCCGGAGAGGCGTTCCTGCCCTACGGCCTGGCCAACGCGATCCACGCGGTGACGCGGGAACGTGTCATCCGGCGCCAGCTCCTCTTCGACGTCGGCGACCCGCTCGACCCGGCGCGCCTGGAGGAGACCGAGCGGCTGCTGCGGGCCTTCCGCCTGTTCCGCAAGGTCTCGGTAGAGCGCCAAGGCGAGAAGGTCGTGGTGGAGACGAGGGACGCCTGGACGCTCATCCCGCGGGTGGCGTTCGGGCGCAAGGGAGGCCTCAACACCTTCGAGCTCGGGGTGGAGGAAGCGAACCTCCTCGGCACCGCCCGGCGTGTGCAGGCGCGCTACGAGAAGGAGGTCGAGCGCTCCCTCTGGTCACTGCTCTACGTCGACCCGCAGGCCCTGGGGGCGCACGGGAGCGTGCGCGTGCTGGCGCAGGACCTCTCCGACGGCGAGGCGCTGCAGGTGGAGGCGGCCTCCCCGTTCTACGCTCTCGACGTGGCGCGCGCCGGCGCGGCGACCTATCGCTTCCACAACTTCGACGCCATCCGCTACGCCGGCGGCGAGGAGGTCTCCCGCTGGAAGGAGCGCTCTTACGCCGTGCGGGCGCAGGGCGGGGCGCTCCTCTGGAACGGAGAGCAGAGCGCGCTGCGCGGCATCGCCTCGCTGGAGTGGGACGACACGCGCCTCGAAGCCGGCAGCTTCGGCCCGGCACCGCCCGCCGAGCCGCTGCGGCGCTTCCTCTTCCTCGGGGTCGGGCTGGAGAGCGAGGGGCGGCGCTGGCTGAAGCTCCGCAACGTGGATCAGATCGACCGCGACGAGGACTTCAACCTGGCGCCGACGTTCGCGATCGAGGCCGCCGCCGCGCCGAGGGTGTCCGGGGCGCGTGCGGCCGGTCGCTTCCGCGGCGGCGGCAGCGCCGGCGTGGACTGGCCGTGGGGCTTCGCACTGGGCTCGCTCTCCGGCGAGACGCGCCTCGACGGCGGGCCGCGCGCTTCGCGCCTGGGCGCCGAGGTCCGCGCCTACGCGGTGCGGCAGGGGATCACGCTGGCGGCGCGGGTGGCCTACACGCGCCTCGGCCGCCCCGATCCCGAGCAGTTCCTGGAGCTCGACGGCCTGAACGGGATGCGCGGCTATCGCGCCCACGCGATCTCCGGCACCGAGCGCTTCGTGGCGAACCTGGAGGCGCGGCTCTTCGCCTTCTCCGACGTCCTGCACCTGTTCTCGCTGGGCGCCGCCTGCTTCTACGACGAGGGCTTCTCGTCCGGCGCGCCCGACCGCTATCAGCGGGTGACCGACGCCGGCGTCGGGCTGCGCCTCGGCCTCACCCGCGCCAGCCAGCACGCGCTGCTGCGCATCGACCTGGCCCGCTCGCTGCGCCCCGATCCGCAAGGGCGCACCGGCTGGCTGCTGAGCTTCGCGACCGGCCAGGCCTTTTAGACGAGCTCGCTGCGAGGGTGCGCGTCCGCATCCTCGCCACGCAGCGTGGCGACGGCGTGCGGCAGCACCGGGGCGATCACTTCCAGGCACTCCACCGCGCCGCGCGGCGAGCCCGGGAGGTTCACGAAGAGCGTGCGCTCGCGGACGCCGGCCACCTGCCGCGAGAGGACCGCGGTCGGCACCGCGGCGCGCGTCGCCGCCCGCATCGCCTCGGCCAGCCCCGGCACCTCGTACTCCACGATCGCCGCGGTGGCCTGCGGGGTGACGTCGCGCGAGGCGAGCCCGGTGCCGCCGGTGGTGAGCACCAGATCGGCAACCTGCGTGTCGGCCAGCCGCTTGAGGTTCCACTCGATGTCGGTCCGCTCGTCGGGCAGGACCTTCTCCTCGACGACGCGGGCGTCCAGGAGACGCGCCACCGCCGCCGCCACCGCCGGCCCGCCGCGGTCCTCGCGCTCGCCGCGGAAGCTGCGGTCGGAGATCGTGAGGACGGCGACCCGGATCACGGAGCGGGGACCTACCCGCCGATCTCGCTCATGTTGCGCGGGTGGAGCGGCAGCGTCGCCTTGCTCATCCCCACGAACATCGGGTGGCGCTCTTCCTTGACGTCGGCGGCGCGCTGGATCAGCGTCATGAGCTGCTCGTCGGCGGCGCCGGCGCGCATCGGCGTCAGCAGGTCGACGTCGTTGTGCCCGAAGAGGCACCCCTTCAGGAAGCCGTCCTGCGTCAGGCGCATGCGGTTGCAGGAGTCGCAGAAGCGGTCGGAGATCGGCGTGATGAAGCCGACGCTGCCGCGGTGGCGCACCCGGACGCCGTCCACCTCGGTGGTGACGTCGTACTCGTCGGCGGGCCCCGGGATGGCCTGCTTGGCGGCGGGGGTGAGGACGAAGCCGGCCGAGACCAGCCGGTCGTAGACCTCCTCCCAGCCCATCCAGTCGGTCTCCTTCCAGTCGTTGTCGCCGAACGGCATGAACTCGATGAAGCGGACGCCCAGCGCCTTCTCGCGCGTCATCGAGGCCAGCGGCACGATCTGGTCGTCGTTCAGGCCGCGGATCACCACTGCGTTGATCTTCACCGAGTCGAAGGGCAGGCTGAGCGCCAGGTCGATCGACTGCAGCACCGGCTCGAAGTGGTCGCGCCGCGCCATCTTGCGGAAGTGCTCGGCCTCGGCGGCGTCCAGCGAGACGTTGATCTTGTTGAGGCCGGCGGCCACCAGCTCGTGCGCCATGCGGGGGAAGAGGACGCCGTTGGTGGAGAGCGCCAGACCGCCCGGGAAGCCGATCTCGTGCAGGTCGCGCACGATGTCCACGAGGTCGGGGCGCGTGGTGGGCTCGCCGCCGGTGAGCCGCACCTTCTTGACGCCGAACTCGGCCAGCAGGCGGGCCGAACGGGCGATCTCTTCGCGCGTCAGCAAGTGCGCCATCGGCCGGAACTTCTGGTCCTCGGGCATGCAGTAGACGCAGCGGAGGTTGCAGCGGTCGGTGACCGAGATCCGCACGTAGGTGATCTCGCGGCCGTGGCTGTCGACGAGGCGGCGGGGAGGGGCCATACGCTCCGAGTCTAGCGCTCGCGCGAGGCAAGCCGCTGGCGGAACCAGATGGCGATGGCCTCGGCCTGCAGCTCGCCCCGCGCGGTCGCCATCGTGAGGTCTTCCAGGTCCTGGTCCGAGGCATCCAGCGAGTACCCGTTCGTTTCCACGAAGAGCTCGGCCGCGGCGGCGCCGATCCGCTTGTTGCCGTCCAGGAACGGGTGGTTCCTCACGGCCCTCCCCGTCGAGCCGCGGCTCGCCGGCTCGGGCCGCGCACGTACCTCCGAGTCTTCGACTCTCCGGTTCATGACCAGCGAGTGGAAGAGCGCGGCGGTCTTGGCGGCGATGTCCGGGTAGAGGTCCTCCCCGCCGAACGACATCGCCGGGCGCGCCGCCGCGGCTTCCAGACCACCGCGGTCGCGCAGCCCGGCGGCTCCTCCGAACTCCTCGAGGAGCGCCTCGTGCAGCTCCAGGAGCTGCTCGATCGAGAGCAGCTCGGTCATTTCGCCAGCTCGCGGTAGAGGCCAGCCCGCTTCTTGATGAGCGAGCGGGCCATCTCCTTGAACCTCTTGGTGACCTTGCCGTCCTCGAAGTACTTCACCCCCGGCCGGATGATCACCGCACCGGTCGTCGGGTGGACCGAGACGTCCACCTCCTGCCCCTTCTTGAGCTTGAACTCCTCGACGACCTCGGCGGGCAGGGTGACGGCGAGCGAGGAACCGGTCTGGACGATCTTTCGCTTCATATCAGTATTTTATACTGATGCGTTTCAGCGCGTCCAGTCGCCGCTCTTCCCCCCGCTCTTTGCGACCAGCTCCACCGGCCCAATGACGATCCCCTTGTCGGCGGCCTTGCACATGTCGTACAGCGCCAGCGCGGCGGCGGCGGCGGCGGTCAGCGCCTCCATCTCGAAGCCGGTCTTGGCGGTGCCGCGCACGATCGCGACGATCTCCACGGAGCGCGACTTGGCGTCGCGGGTGAGGCGCACCTCCACGGCGTCGAAGATGACCGGGTGGCAGAGCGGGATCCACTCCGGCGTCCGCTTGGCCCCCTGGATGCCGGCCAGGCGCGCGACCGAGAGCGCGTCCCCCTTCTTGTTCTCGGCGGCGTCCAGAGCGGCATAGGCGCGCCGGCCGAGCGTCACCACCGCGCGGGCCGTGGCGCTGCGGAGCGTCGGCGCCTTGGCCGAGACGTCCACCATGCGGGCGGCGCCTTCAGTGTCGAGATGCGTAAGGCTGGATTTCGTCTTCGAGGCGATGGTAGTCCTCCGGCGTGTTGACGTTCAGGAAGTTCTCCGGCTCGCCGCCGGGCATGGAAGCGGTCTCGGCGTCGGGGATCAGCACCGCACCCAAATCTCTCAGCGCGCCCACCAGCGACAGCTCGCCGCGCGCCACCCGCGCGGTCAACGGCACCAGCGCCGCGCGCCGCCAGACCGTGCAGAGCGTCTGCGGCGTCCCCCCGGAGATCGGCACCACCGCCGGCGCCGGGATCGCCTCGGCGATCTCCAGCAGCGCCCCCAGGAAGGCCTCCGAGCAGCGCGGCATGTCGGCGGCGACGACCAGGTTCAGCTCCTCCGGGCTCCAGGCCAGAGCCGCCAGGATGCCGTAGGCGGCGGCGTGCGGCTCGGCGCCGTCCTCGACGAACGGGAAGGCGCTCCTCTCGAACTGGTGGCGGTCCTTCCCCACCAGCGCGGCGCGCCCGCAGACGAAGGCCAGCTTCTCGGCGAGGTGCAGCGCCATCGGCTGGCCGCGGTAGGCGAGCTTCGTCTTGTCGCGCCCCATCCGCAGGGAGCGCCCCCCGACCAGGACGAAACCGAAGGGCATATCCACTGTAGTCTGTACCATTCGCGCCCACGTGATCACCGTCATCGTGCCCGTGCGGCGCGAGCCGCCTCCCAGTCCGGAGCTCCTCTGCCGCCTGCGCGGCGCGGACGTCGTCGTGGCCGCCACGTCCGACACGTCCGAGGAGACTCTGGCGGCCTGGGAGTCGGCCGGCGCGCGCGTGGTGAGGAGCGACGGTCCTCGCGGGCAGCGGCTCCAGGAAGCGGCCCGCCAAGCCAAGGGAGAGCTGCTCCTCTTCCTGCACGCCGACACGCTCCTGCCGGAGCGCTGGGCCGAGAGCATCCAGGGCGCGCTCGGCAATGGCGCGGTGGCCGGCGCCTTCCGGCTGGCGTTCGTCGGCGGCGGCGCGCGCCTGGGCTGGGTGGCCTTCTGGGCGAACCTGCGGACCCGGCTGACCCGAGTGCCCTACGGAGACCAGGCCCCCTTCGCCCGAGCCGACGTCTACTGGCGCGCCGGCGGCCACAAGCCGTGGCCTCTGCTCGAGGACGTCGCGCTCGGCGCCGCGCTCAAGCGGGAAGGGCCGATCGCGCTCCTCCCGGACGCGGTCCTCACCTCGCCGCGCCGCTACCTGGAGCGGGGGGTGACCCGCACGGTCCTCCGCAACTGGAAGACGCTCCTCCTCTACCGCCTCGGGCGCGACCCCGACGCGCTCGCCGACGCCTACCGGCGGCGGTGAGCCGCGAGCGCCTGGCGCCACTTCCAGGAATGAGACGGCTGTCCTCCCTCGCGGCTCTTTCGCTCCTCTTCACGGCCGCCGCCCAGGCCCAGCTGCTCCGGCTCGCGCTGGTGACCCCGAACGGCGGCGAGAGCTTCACGGAGGGCTCGCGAGTGGACGTGACCTGGACGCCGTCGCCGCTCCAGCACGTCACCGCCTACCGCCTCCTCTACTCGCGCGACGGCGGCGCCAGCTACGGCGAGACGCTCACACCGGTCCTGCCGGCCTCGGTCCTGGCCATCGATGTCCTGCTGCCCTGCGGGCCGACGGACACCTCGCGCCTGAAGCTCGAGGCGCTCTCCGGCACGCTGCCGGTCCTCTCCGACGAGAGCGACGGGACGTTCCTCGTGACCGCGGCCGCGCGCTGCGGCTCGGTCGACTCCGCCGATCTCGTGGTGCCGGGTACCGCCAGCCTGACCGGTGCCAACGGCGCGCGCTGGGAGAGCGAGGCGGTGATCGCCAACCGCGGTGAGACGCCGCTGCGCGTGCGCGCGACGTTCCACGGCGAGACGCGCTCGGCGCGGCCGGGCGCTCCGACCGCGGTCTACGACGTGACGGCCGGCGCGTCGCTGTCGGTGGAGGACGTAGTGGCTCGCCTCGCGGAGCCCGGTACCGCGGGAGCGGTGAGCTTCCGCGTGGAGGCCGGCTCGCCCGAATCGCTGCTGGCCGGCGCACGCACCGCAGCGGCCTCCGAAGCCGGCACGTTCGGCTTCTACCTGCCCGGCGTGAACGCCGCCGAGGCGCTCGGCGCGGGAGAGGAAGCGGTCCTCTTCGGCGCCCCCGACGGGGCCGCGCGCACGAACCTCGGGCTCTTCGCGCTGGAGGCCAGCGACCTCTCCGTCGAGGTGCGCGGCCCTTCGGGCCACGCGGTCGACCGCATCGAGCTCGCCCTCGCCGAAGGGGAGTGGCGCCAGCTCTCCGATCTCGGCTCCGGCATCCATCTTCATTTGCGCGTTGGCAAGGGGCGCGTCCACGCCTATGGGACGGTCGTCTCCAACAGTCGCTCCAACGACCCGCTGGGCAGCCTGGCGCTGCGCGTCTCCGGAGCGGCCGCCGAGCTCTTCGTGCCGGCGGTGGCCTCGGCGCGCGGGGCGAACGGCGCGGTCTTCACATCGGACCTCTGGCTGCAGAACCCCGGCGAGACGACCGCCACCGGGCGCCTCGTCTTCACGGCGCGCGGAGCCTCGCAGCCGGCGCGCGAGGTGCCGTTCGCGCTGGCCCGCGGCACCGTGCTCTTCGTACGTGACCTGGTGCGCCTCGCCGTTCCCGCCGGCGACGCCTCGGGCTCGCTCGCGATCACAGCCGACAGCCCGCTGCTCGCCTCCAGCGTCACCTCCACGCTCGGACCGCTGGGCATCGCGGCGCAGGAGCTACCGGCGTCCCGGCGCGACCAGGCGGTCTCAGCCGCCGACATCGCCGGGATCGACGAGGACGTCCGCTTCCGGACGAACCTGGTGCTGAGGAACGCCGGGACCGTGGACGCGCGCGCGGCGCTAAGCGCTACCGCCTCTGACGGGGCCACGCTAGGAGAAGTGACGCTGCCCGTGGCCGCCGGCACCAGCGTGCAGCTCGACCGCGTGCTGCGACTCTTCACATCCGCGTCGGTCAGCGGCGCGCGCCTCACGCTGCGCGCCGATCAGCCGTTGCTGGCTGTGGCGTCCAAGATCGACAACGGCACGAACGACCCGACGTTCCTGCCCTTCGTGCCGCGCTAGCGGAGCTCCATCATCAGCAGCTCGCTCAGCGTCCGCTCGGCGGTGTAGGCGTAGCTCGCGCCGTCGGGAGTGAGCACCACCGAGCGGACGGCGCCGACGCCCACCGGATCGCCCGGCATCAGCTCCTTCCACGGCTCGGCTCGTCCGCTGGCCAGGTCGACCGCGAAGAGGCGCGTCGGCAGGCCGCGTCGCCGCGTGTAGAGGAGGCGGCCGTCGGCGTTGAAGCGCAGCGGCTCGTCCCGCGGCGGCACGCTCAGCGAGCGCGGCTCACCGCCGCCCACCGGGTAGAGCACGACGTGGCCGGCGGTCTGCGCCGCGACCCAGGCTCCGTCCGGCGAGACCGGCTTGCACCCCATCGGCAGCGAGCTGCGCTCGGGGGTGATCGGCCGCGGCGGTGGCGCTCCGGCGCGCGCCTCGGTGACGTAGACGCGGATGTCGTGGCCCTGCTCCGCGCCGGCCAGCACGACGCGCTTGCCATCCGGGAAGAAGGCCGCCATGCGCACCGAGGCCAGCGGGGCGGTCGGGATCGGCACCGCGTCGCCGGCGCCCGTCGGCACGCTCCAGAGCTCGGAGGTGGACCCCGGCTTGAGCACCAGCGCCTGGGTGCCGTCCGGCGAGAGGTCGAGCGCGCCGCCGTCGCCGAGCCGCACCGCCGGCGAGCCGTCGGTCCCGCGCAGGTAGACCGCGCGCGTGGGACCGCCGCCGGCGCCGTCCTCCACCAGCAACAGGCGCGCGCCGTCGTCGGAGAGGTCGGCGGCGAAGGAGCTGTCGAGCCAGGAGAGGTCGCGCTCGGCCAAATCGCCCGGCCCGCGAAAGAAGACCTGCGTCCGGATGTCGTCGCGCACCAGCAGCGCGCGGCCGCCGCGGTCGGCGTCGGCCAGCCGCACGTGGCCGTCGAAGGTCGCCAGCGACCGAGGCTTTCCGCCCGGCTTCACCGCCTTGAGCGTCGTCGAGACCGCCAGGTCGTCGCTGGTGTAGAGGACCTCGCCGGAGCTCGTCCAGCCGGCGCCACCTTCGTAGCCGCCGTCCTCGGCGAGCACTCGCGCCTTGCCGGGCCCGTCCACCAACAGAACCCTCGAACGCATGTCGAAGCGCCCCCGCTCGAGCACCGCCACCGAGCGCCCGTCGGGCGAGACGCGCGCCGAGGAGAGCTCGTTCGCGGTCGAGTAGAGCGCGGTCCCCAGCGGGTACTCCAGCACCTGCCGCACCGGCTCGTGGCGCACCACCGCGAGGCTGGCCCCGTCCGGCGACCAGTCGGCGAAGGCGATGCTCTTGGAGAGCTCGCGCGGGACGCCGCCCAGGAGCGGCATCCGCGCCAGCGTGTATTCCTTGGGAAGGCGCACCGCCATCTCCCCCTGCGCCGAGATCGCCAGCACCTCCGCACCCGCCAGGCCGAAGCCGCGAGCCTCGGGGCTGCCCAGGCGCGTGGCGTAGAGCTCGGGGGGCGCGCCGGCGAAGGCGGCGGCGTAGACGACCGTCTGCCCGTCGGGGGAGAAACGCGCCGAGCCGATCGTCCCGCGGCGGTAGGTGACGCGCCGGAAGACCGGTTGCGCGGTGCGCGCCAGGCGCGACGCCACCAACGCGCCTCCCGCCGCCGCGAGCACGATCGCCGCCAGCAGCGCGGCGACCGGAACGGCGCGGCGAGGTTTCGTCGCCGGACGGGCGCTCTCCTCGACGCCCGAGGGCGCGCTGAGGGCTTCGAGCGCGAACGCCAGGTCGCGCGCCGACTGGAAGCGCTCCTCGGGCTCCTTCTCCAGGCAGCGCCGCAGGATCCGCTCCGCCGGCAGGGCGACCCGCAGCCCCGACGCCAGCTCCGGCGGGTCGTCCTTCAGGATCGCGTGCATCGTCTCCACCGCCGAGTCCCCCTGGAAGGCGCGCCGGCCGGTGAGCATCTCGTAGAGGATGCAGCCGAAGGAGAAGACGTCGGAGCGGTGGTCGACGGCGCCGCCGCGCACCTGCTCCGGGGACATGTAGCCGACGGTGCCGACCACGATGCCCGGCGCGGTGGCCGCCGGCCGCGTGAGCGTGCGGCTGAGCGCCTCGGGTCCCTCGGTCGGGGCCAGCTTGGCGAGCCCGAAATCGAGCAGCTTCACCTGGCCGTCGCCGGTCACGTAGACGTTCTCGGGCTTCAGGTCGCGGTGGACGATCCCCTTCTCGTGCGCCGCCGCCAGGCCGCGCGCCATCTGGACCGCGACCTCGAACGCCTTGCGGGGCGGCAGCGACTGCCGGTCCAGTACCTCGCGCAGCGTGCGGCCGGTGAGGAGCTCGGTGACCAGGTAGGGCGAGCCGTCGTGCAGGCCGGTGTCGTAGAGCGAGAGCACGTTCGGGTGGTTGAGCCGCCCCGCCGACCGCGCCTCCAGCTCCATCCGGCGCAGCCGCTCCGGATCCGCGGCCACCAGCGCGGGCAAGACCTTGATGGCGACGTCGCGCCCCAGCCGCGTATCGCGCGCGCGATAGACCTCGCCCATCCCACCCCGGCCGATCAGCCCGGTCACCTCGTAGGGCCCGAGCCGCTCGCCGGGAGCGAGCTTGGGGGCCTCCTCCCGCGCGAGCTCCGGCAGCGCGGCCGCGGCGGGTGACTCGATGAAGTCGGCCGCCTCGGTGTCTCCGCGCAGGAGCGCGTCCACCTCGCGGCGCAGCAGCTCGTCGCCGGCGCAGGCCTCCGCCAGGTAGCCCTCGCGCGAGGCGGCGTCCCGCTCCACCGCGCCGTGGAAGATCTCCTCGATCCGGCGCCAGCGCTCAGCGTCCAACGGCGCCCCTCTGCAGCTCGGTGAACAGCCAGGCCTTCGCCATCCGCCAGTCGCGGAGGACGGTCTCCTGGGAGACGCCCAGGGCCGCGGCCGTCTCCTCGACGCTCAGCCCGCCGAAGAAGCGCATCTCCACGACCTTCGCCTTGCGCGCGTCGTGCTTCGACAGCGCCACCAGCGCTTCGTCGAGCGCGACCAGGTCCGGGCTCTTGCCGGCAGCCAGCAGCGCGGCGTCGTCCAGGGAGAGCGCCGGCACCCCGGCCCCGCGCTTCAACGAGCGGTGCGAGCGCGCGTAGTCGACCAGCACCCGCCGCATGAGCTGCGCCGCCAGGCCGAAGAAGTGGGCGCGGTTCGTCAGGCTCACCCTCGGCAGGTCCACCAGCCGCAGGTAGGCCTCGTTCACCAGCGCGCTGGTCTGCAGCGTGTGATCGGCCCGCTCCCCGGCCATGTAGCGGCGCGCCATCCGGCGCAGCTCGGCGTGCACCAGCGGCGTCAGGCGCTCCAGCGCCGTCTCGTCGCCCCGCCCCCAGGCCAGCAGCAGCTCGGTCACACCCTGGGACATCTAGTGGCCATTCGTTTCAGCTTACAGTTTTCGGCGCCGCTTTCCGCCTTAACAGGGTGAAAGGAGCTTCTCGTGAAACGAGCCAGCCTCACCCTCGCCGCCCTCCTCGCCTCCGCCGCCCTCGCGCCGGCGGCCCTCGCCGACCGCGCTGCCGTCGCCAGCACCTTCACCCTGAAGGCCGAGCCGCAGGTCTTCCCCGCGAACATCTGCGGGGTGGACTACACGGTCACCGAGACGACCAACGTGGTCGTGCACGTGACCGACTTCCTCGACACGCCCAACCCGATGGACGTCTTCAACGCCCACGAAGAGGGCACGATCACGCTGACGCCGGACGACCCCTCGCTGCCCAGCTACAGCGGCCGCGTGAACGCTCGCTTCGGCGGGACCTCGAGCCCGAACGAGGACGGGGTCACCTCGATCCTCCGCTTCAATCTGACCGGCTCCGACGGCTCGACCTTCCGGCCGCGGGTCACCACCCACCTGACGATCGTGGGAGGCGTGCTGATCGTGGAGGTCGAGAAGATCTCCTGCGAGTGATTCAGGGCAGCTCGACGACCGCGGTGCCGCCCTCGCTGACCGTGAAGGTCTGCGGGGGCGCTCCCTCGACCGCCAGCACATAGGTGCCCGGCGGGAGGTGCTCCAGCCGCTGGACCGGCCGGTTCAGCGGCACGCGCATCTCCGAGAAGTGCATATGGACGAACGCGGGGCGCCCGGCAGGGGTGAGGAGGAGCGCGTGGGTGGCGCGCCCGGTGCGAGTCCGCTCTCCGACGCGGACCTCGAGCGTGCCTCCCGGCGTGAGCGCCAGAGCGAGCATCGGCGACGGGACGGTCACCTCGAGCTCCGCCGGCGCGTAGCCTCGGGCGCCGGCACGGAGCAGCATGCGGCCCAGCTTCAGCGACGGGATCTCTCCGCGTCCCTCGGCGTCGAGCGCCACGTCGCCGCCGTAGAGGAGGACGCTCCCCTCGCTGACGCGCACTTCCAGCTCGCGGAGCGGCACGCCGAAGATACCGTCGCGCGCCTGGACCTGCAGTCCCTCGCCACGGGTGAGCTCGACGGCTATGTCTTCGCCCCCCGACTCCGCCGGCGTGGACGTCCGCGTCTCGGTTCGATAGCCGTCGCGCTCGAAGGTGAGCGTCAACGGGGCGACCTCGAGGTCGGTCACCTCGAAGCGGCCGAGCCCGTCGGTGAGGCCGTAGCCCGCCGGAGCCTCGCCGTTCTTCGCCATGACTCGCACCCCGTCGACCGGCCGCCGGCTGCCGGCTTCCGTCACGACACCATGAAGCCGCGCGGAAGGCAGGTCGATGTCGAGCGTCTGGTCCCCGGAGATCGTGAGGGTGCGGCGCACCGCCGACGTGTGGCTCGAGTAGGTGGTGACGCGGTATTCGCCGGCGCGCAAACCATGGAGCGCGTAGGTCCCCGCCCCGTCGGTTGTGGCCGCGGCGCCCGGGACGCCGTCCCCTCCCTTCACCGCATTCGCGACGACCCAGATGTCCGGCACCGGGCCTCCGCGCTGCAGCACGCGGCCGCTCAGCGTGTATCCCGGCTGGAAGACGAGCTCGACCTCGGCGTCGGATCCCGAGAGAACGAGCTGCTTCGAGACGCTCCTCTCGCTGGCACCGTTCCCCACCTCCGCGACGGCGAGGGCCTCTCCGCTGGAGAAGCCGCCGGCCTCGAACCGGCCGTCGGCGCCCGGGCGGGTGACGCTGCCGACGCCGCCCTGCTGGACGACCTGGACCCGCACCCGGGGAAGCTCGTCGGCGGAGAGCCCGAGAATGCTCCCGCGCACCGTGAGCCCCGCGGTCAGGGTGAGCACGACGTCCTGGCGAGCCTCAGCGGCCCGCAGCGCCAGCTCCACCGGCACGCTCTTCTGGCGGGAGGCCTCGGCGGCCACGCTGTAGCGCCCCGGCGGCAGGCGGTCGAAGCGGAAGCGACCCGACTCTCCGGCGATGCGCCAGCTGTCCTCGCCGGCGCTCCAGGCGTTCTCGCCGGCGGCCAGGAGGCGCACGTCGGCGCCGGGGACCGGGCGGCGCGCCTCGTCCACGACGACGCCGCTCAGGGACGCTCCCCTCGAGAGGCGCACCTCCACGTGGGCCGGCTTGCCGGGAGCCACCTCCACAAGCTCGATCCCGAGCGCGTAGTCCGGATGGCGCGCGACGACCCTTTGCCGGTCTCCTTCGACGTCCTCCACGCGAAAACGGCCGTCGGCATCGCTGACCGCCTGCGGTTCCCGGAAGTAGGGAGAGCCTGCGAACGGGCTCGATTCGACCATCACCTCGGCGCCGGCCACCGGCTTCCCGCGGTCGTCCACCACGCGCCCGCTCAGCGAGGACGCGCGCCGAAGCCGCACCTCGACCCCGTTCTTCGACTCCCCTTCCTCCACTCGCAGCGCGGTGCGTCCGGACTCGTACCCCTTCGCGTCGACGAGCGCCTCGACGTCTCCCGCCGTCGCTTCCACCGTGAAGGAGCCGTCCTCGGCATGCACCTCGACGACGCCGACCAGCGGGTCGTGCCGGTCCAGGAGGGTGCGCAGGCGGCCCGCCAGGTAGGAGTCGGCGGGCGCCACCGCCGCCACGAAGTCGGCGATGGGTCGCTCGCTGTCGGCGTCCAGAGCACGCCCCGTGACGCGGGCCTTTCCGGGGAAGGGAAGCAGGACGTCCTGAGCGGGAGCCACCACCTTGGTCGCAGCCGGTGCGTCGTCACGCCCCGGCTTGAACACCGAAAGCGCATAGCTCTCGCCAGGGATGAGCCCTTCGATCACGAAGGAGCCGTCCTCGGCGCTGGCAGGCCCCACCGAGGTGGAGCCGCTCCCGACCGTCCGGCTCGTGACCGAGACCCCGACACCCTCGACGGGCGTGCCATCCCTCCTCCGCACGAAACCGCGGATGTCGGCGCTCTTCGCCATCGTCACGACCATCGGCGGCGGCGGGACGCCCTCGCGAAGCGAGACGGTCGCGGGCGATTCGGCGGCGTATCCCTTCTTCTCCGCGTTGATCTCGTAATCACCCGGGGGCAGCGTCTTCACGACCAGCCGTCCATCGAGTCCGGTCTTCCCCAGCGTCAGCACGTCGCGGCGGCGCCGGATGCGCAGCGTGGGCTGTGCCTCGAGCGCGGCGTCGGCGATCGGCTGCCCCTCGGGATCCACGACCCTCAACACCAGTGGCTGGCCGGCGCGCAGCACGACGGTGAGGCCGGTGCGCGCGCCGCCGGGAGCCAGCGTGAGGCCGCCGAGGCGCGCCGGCAGCTTCTCCGGATGCGAGACCGCGAGCTCCAGCTCCCCGGGCGGCAGCCGCCGCGCGCGAAAGGTGCCGTCGGCGGCGGACAGGATCGAGGCCTCGCGCGCCACCCCGATCGGGGCCGGTGACGCCGCCGCCAGCGTGAGCCGGCAGCGCGCCTCGGCGACCGGCTTACCTTCCTCGTCGACGACCCGGCCGGAGAGCCGCGCTCCGAGCGCCAACCGCACCTCGAGCCGCCGCGCTTCTCCTTCGGCAAGCGTCACCGCCATCGCGAAGCGCGCGTGGCGTGGCTCGTCGACTCTGACCTCGTGGACTCCGGCGGGAAGCGCACGCACGCGGTAGCCGCCGTCCGGTCCGGTCACGGCGTAGCGCACCGCGCGGCCGCGGGAGATCCGCACCCGCGCCTTTGCCACCGGCTTGCCCGACCGCGCCTCCACGACCACGCCCCGCAGCAGTGCCTTGCCCGTTCCGGCAGCCTCGCTCTTTTCCTGCGGCGTCAGCACGACGTCGCCGAGGTCTTCGTCTTCTCCTCCGTCGAAGAGGCCGAGGCTGGTCGTGTTCGCGGCCCCGACCAGGACCTCCACGACTGCGCTCGCACCCTCCGGGAGCGCCAGCGTGAACGCTCCGTCGGAGCGCGAGACGGCGCTGGCGATCGGCTGCGGTGCCACCCCGCCCCTCGCCTCCCGGCGCGCCGCCGTCTGCGGCTCCTCGTAGGGCAGCGCCACCACCTGGATGCCAGCGACAGGCCTGTCCTCGAGCGTGAAACGCCCCCTGAGCTCGCCGCCGGCGAGCGTGCCCGAGATGAGGAGCGGCAGGGCCAGGCTCAGCGTTCTGCGCATGGGAATCCTCGGGGAGCGGTTCCTTCCCATGAGCTTACCGAACGCCCGGCACCCGCCACCGTGGAAGAATTCGAGACGCTGTGGCACGCGGTCTCGAGCTCCGCTTCCTCGGGGAGATGGAGGTGCTGCGCGACGGCATCCGCCTCGAGCTGCCCCCTTCGAAGAAGACGCGGGCGCTCCTCGCCTACCTGGCGCTCAGCGGGCGCCCACAGCGGCGCGAGCGGCTCTGCCAGCTGCTCTGGGACGTGGCCGACGACCCGCGCGGCGCGCTGCGCTGGAGCCTCAGCCGGCTGCGGCCGCTGGTGGACGAGCCGGAGCGGCCGCGCATCCAGGCCGCCCGCGACCGGGTCTCGTTCGAGCCGCTGGAGGCTCGCGTGGACCTCCTGTGGGTGCGGGGGCGCATGGCGTCCGGTCTCGAAGCCGCCTCACTGGCCGAGCTCGAGGCGCTGACCAGGGAGTTCCGGGGAGAGCTGCTGGAGGGGCTCGAGCTGGATGAGCTCCTGGACTTCCAGGCCTGGTGCGTGGCCGAGCGGGAGGAAGCCCGGAAGCTGCACGCCCGGCTGCTGCGCGAGCTGATCGCGCGCCTGGGCAGCGCGCCGGAGACGGCCCTGCCGCACGCCAGGGCGCTCGCCTCGGTCGACCCGCTCGACCATGCGGCCCGTGCGGGGTTGGTGCGGCTCCTGGCCGCCACCGGCCGCCGCCGCGAGGCCGAGCAGCAGTACGAGGCCGCCGGCCGCCTGCTGACGGAGCTCGGTGGCGCCGGCTCGCCCGAGCTCGAGGCGGCGCTGCGCACCACGCCCGACCCAGCGGCGGCGCCGCCACCCGCTTCTCCCCAGCCGTGGCCCAGCGAGACCTCCGGCGTGATGGCGGCCACCGACTTCCTGGGGCGCGCGGCGGAGCTCGACCGGCTGTCGGGCCTTCTCGACGAGACGCTGCGCCAGCACACCGAGCGCGCGCTCCTGGTGCTGGGCGAGCCGGGGCTCGGCAAGTCGCGCCTCCTCGACGAGCTGCGCCGCGCCGCGCGCCTGCGCGGGGCGACCGTGCTGGCCGGACGCGCCTACGAGGCCGAGGCAGGGCGCCCGTTCGGCCCCTGGATCGACGCCCTGCGCCGGCTCCCGCCCAGCGCGCTTCGCTCCGAGCTCGGCGCCCTGCTGCCGGAGTACGCCCGGGAGACGGGCGCGCCGCTGAGCCGGGACCGTCTCTTCGCGGCGGTGGTGGAGCTGCTCGCCGAGCGCGCCGCCGCCGCCCCACCCGTCGTCCTGGTGCTGGACGACGTGCAGTGGCTCGACGCGGCTTCGGCCGAGCTCCTCCACTTCGTGGCGCGCACCAGCCGGGCGCGTCCGGTGCTGCTGGCGCTGGCGGCGCGCGCCGGGGAGCTGGCCGACAACGAGGCGGTGCAGCGCACGCTGCGGAGCCTGCGCGACCTGCGGCTGCTGGAAGAGCTGCCGCTGGCGCCGCTGGGACGCGAGGATGCCTGCGACCTGGCCCGGCGGGTGGCGCCGGGAATCGACGCCCGGCACGTCTTCGCGGAGAGCGGCGGCAACCCGCTCTTCGCGCTGGAGCTGGCGCGCTGGGACGCGGGCGGAGAGGCAGGGCGTGTCCCTGGCTCCCTCTCCGAGCTGATCCGGCACCGCGCCGAGCGGCTGCCGCCCGAGGCCGGCGACGTCCTGCGCTGGGCGGCGGTCCTCGGTCACGACTTCGACGCCGGACGGCTCGGCGCGCTGATGGCGCTCGACGGCAACCGGCTGCTGAGCGCGCTCGAGCTGCTGGAGCGCCATTCGCTGCTGCGCGCCTCCGACGGCTCCCCCGGCTACCAGTTCGCCCACGACGTCGTGCGGCGCGCGATCTACTCCGAGCTCTCCCAGCCACGCCGCCGGCTGATGCACCTGCGCATCGCCGAGACGCTGGAAAGGGAAGCTTCGGACGGCGGCGCCGCCGAGCTCGTCCATCACGCGGCCCTGGCCGGGGAGAGCGCGCTGGCGGCGCGGGCCAGCGTGCGCGCCGGGCGCCTCTTCCTGCGGCAGTTCGCGAACGCCGAGGCCTGGGCGACCGCCCGGCGCGGACGCCGCCACGCCGCCGCGGTGCCCGAGCCGGAGCGCACCGCGCTGCTCCTCGAGCTGCTCCAGGTCGAGCACCAGGCGCGGCGCCCCGGCGACGTCGAGGCCGCCGGCCGCGAGCTGGAGACGCTGTCCGAGCGCGCGCTCGACCAGGGGGATCCCGAGCACGCGCGGCTCGGCTTCCACATGCTGGCCTACCTCCGCTGGGAGGACGGCGACCTCGGGGGCGCGCAGCGCGACATGACCCGAGCCGAGCAGGTGGGACGCGTCGGCGACGAGCGCGCGCAGGTGCTGGCGATCGCCGAGGCGGCGCGCTGCCTGGTCCTGCTGGAGCACGATCTCCCCCGCGCCGAGGCGCTGGCGCTGGAGGCCGGCGCCCGCTCGTCGCGCGCCGGGCTCGAGGCGTCCGCCGTCGCCGACGCGCAGGGGCTGCTGCGGCAGCACCAGGGACGTCTCGACGACGCCGCGGCTCTCTTCCAGGAGGCGCTCCGCCAGGCCCGGCGGGGCACCGACGCCATGGGCGAGTTCCAGGCGCTCGAGCACCTCGTGGTCGTGCGGCAGGAGCAGGGGGACTGGACCGGCGCGCGCCTGCTGGCGCAGGAGCTCACCGCGCTCGGCGGCAAGCTGCGCGAAGGGAGCGAGGCGCCCTTCGCTCGCGCGCTCCTGGCGCTCTGCGGCTACGCGCTCGGCGACGCCGGGGCCGGCGCGGCGCTCGAGGAGGCGATCGAGGAGCTGCGCGTCGTCGACGCCAAGCTGCGCTTCGCCTACACGCTCAACCGCGCGGCGCGGCTCGACCTGCGGCGCGGGGACGCCGCCCGGGCGCGTGTGCGAGCCGTCACCGCCCGGCAGGCGGCGGCGGCGCTGGGACGTCCCACCGAGATGCTGCTGGCGGGCGTGGCGCTGGCGCGTGCGGAGCGTGAGCTGGATCAAGGTCCGGAGGCAGAAACGCTCCTCGGCGAGCTGAGCGACGCGGCGGCGGGGGCCTCGGAGCTCGCGCGGCAGGAGCTGGCGGAGCTCCTGGGGCACTAGGCTTCCTAGCGCTCTCACGCTCGCTCACACGCCGCGGGTCTCTCTTGTGGTCGAGACGGCCGTTAGGCCGGCGACACCAGCAAGGAGAGACCCATGAGCGAGACGAAGAAGGACCGCGGCCCCCGCAACGGCGTCGACACCCCCACGCTCTTCGCCACCCTCGGCGCGGTCAAGGCGCACCCGGAGCTGGCCAAGTTCCAGTTCCGCGTCACCAACCAGTGGCTGAAGGGCACCAAGAGCCGCAGCCGCGTGGAGGCCTTCCACGGCGCCGGCGGTGAGCATGCTCACAAGGGGGACTACAGCTACGAGTCCGACCACCCGACCGTCCTGGTGGGCGCCGACGAAGGGCCGACGCCGGTCGAGTTCCTCCTCACCGCCCTGGCCGGCTGCATCACCGCCGGCATCGCCAACATCGCCGCCGCCCGCGGCGTCACGCTGACCGAGGTCACCTCACGCATCGAAGGGGACATCGACCTCCTCGGCCTCCTCGGCCTCTCCAAGGACGTCCGCAACGGGTACCAGGGCATCCGCGCCACCTTCGACATCAAGGGGGACGCGCCCGCCGAGAAGCTGCGCGAGATCGTCGAGCAGTCGCGCGCCCGCTCCGCCGTCTTCGACGTGCTGAGGAACGGCGTGCCGGTCGAGATCGCGGTGCGAGCCGCCTGAGCGGGACGGCTCGAGCGGAGGTGATGCGGTGAAGCGCACGGAGACGGTGGTGATCGGCGGGGGGCAGGCAGGCCTGGCGATGAGCCGCTGCCTGACCGACGCCGGCCTCGACCACGTCGTGCTCGAGCGCGGCCGCATCGCCGAGCGATGGCGCAGCGAGCGCTGGGACTCGCTGCGCCTCCTCACCCCCAACTGGCAGAGCCGCCTGCCCGGCTTCCGGTACGGCGGAAACGACCCCGACGGCTACATGAGCGCGCGCGACGTGGTGTCCTATCTCGACCAGTACGCGCTCTCCTTCGCCGCCCCCGTCCAGGAGGAGACGTCGGTCCTCGCAGTCGAATCCGCGCCTCGCGGCTACCGCGTCACCACTGACCAGGGAATCTGGGAAGCGCCCAGCGTCGTGATCGCCACCGGTCAATGCCAGACCCCGTTGGTGCCGGCCGTCGCCGAGGAGCTTCCCCGGGGCATCGTCCAGGTGTCCCCGTCGCGTTACCGCAACCCGGCGCAGATCCCCGAGGGCGGCGTCCTGGTGGTGGGCGCCTCGGCTACCGGCCTGCAGCTCGCCGATGAGCTCCACGCCAGCGGGCGCCCGGTCACCCTGGCGGTCGGGCGACATACCCGCCTCCCGCGCGTCTACCGCGGCCGCGACATCATGTGGTGGCTGGACGCGATGGGCGTCCTGGACGAGACGGCCGACGAGCTGCCCGACCTCGCCGCGGCGCGCAGCCAGCCCTCCCTGCAGCTCGTGGGACGGCCCGACCGCGCGACGCTCGACCTCCCGTCGCTGGAGGCGCGCGGCGTGCGGCTGGCGGGCCGGCTGACCGGCGTCGAGGGCACGCGGGCGCGGTTCGCCGACGACCTGATCACCCACACCGTCGCCGCCGACGCGCGGCTGGCGCGCCTGCTGCAGCGGATCGACGTCTTCGCCGCCCGCACCGGGACCGCGGACGAGCCGGCTGATGACGACGCGTTCCGCCCCTTCCGCTGGCCGGTGCCGGCGCCGCTGGAGCTCGACCTGCGCGACGAGGACATCCGCACGGTCGTCTGGGCCACGGGATATCGCCGGCGCTATCCGTTCCTGAAGCTGCCGCTGCTCGACGAGCGCGGCGAGATCCGCCACCGCGGCGGAGTGACAGCGTTACCGGGTCTCTACGTGATCGGGCTGCAGCTCCTGCGGCGCCGCAAGTCGAGCTTCCTCGACGGCGTCGGCAGCGATGCGCTCGAGCTGAGCGTCCACCTGGCGGAGAGGCTGCGAAAGGCCGCGTGAAAGGAACCAACGTGCTGGAAGACCTGAGACCCCGCTACGACGCCGTGATCGTGGGAGCCCGCGCCGCCGGCGCGGCCACGGCGATGCTGCTGGCCCGCCGCGGCCTCACCGTGCTGGCGGTGGACCGCGCGCCTTACGGCACCGACACCATCTCGACGCACGCGCTCATGCGCGCCGGCGTGCTGCAGCTCTCGCGCTGGGGCCTCCTGGAGCGCCTCGAGCGCGAAGGCACGCCGCGCGTCTCGCGCACGGTCTTTCACTATGACGACGAGACGCTCGACATCCCGATCAAGCCGCGCGAAGGCGTGCCCGCGCTCTTCGCGCCCCGCCGCACCGTGCTGGACCGGCTCCTGGTGGACGCCGCGGTCGAGGCCGGCGCCGAGGTGCGCCACCGGGTGCGCGCGGTGCACGTGCTCCAGCGCGGCGAACGGGCCGAGGGCGTCGCGCTGCGGGACGCCGACGGAGGCGCCCGCGCGATCCGGGCAGGCATCGTGATCGGGGCCGATGGCACCCGCTCCGCGCTGGCCGCTCTGCTGGGGGCGCGGGTCACGCGACACGGCCGGCATGCTTCGGCCACCATCTACGGCTACTGGACCGGCCTCGAGCCCTCCGGCTACCAGTGGTACTGGAGTCCGGGCGCATCGGCCGGCCTCATCCCCACGAACGCCGGCGAGACGCTCGTCTTCGCTTCGATCGCGGCCGAGCGCTTCGGGAGCGAGCTCCGGGGCGACCTGTCCGGCGCCTACCACCGGATCCTGGCGCAGGCCGCGCCCGGGCTCCAGCTGGGCGGTGCCCGTCTGGAGGGCCCGCTCTACGCGTTCGCCGGGCTACGCGGCCACTTTCGGAAAGCCTGGGGACCGGGCTGGGCGCTCGTCGGCGACGCCTCCCACTTCAAGGACCCGATCACCGCGCACGGAATCAGCGACGCGCTGCGCGACGCCGAGCTGCTGGCCGACGCCATCGAGAATGGCCGGCTGGCGGACTACGAAGCGGCCCGCGACGCGCTCTCGACGCGCCTCTTCGAGGTGAGCGACCGCGTGGCGTCGTTCCAGTGGGACACCCGGGAGCTGAAGGAGCTGCACGCGGCGCTGAGCGAGGAGATGAAGCGCGAGGTGGCCGCGATGCTCGAGCGAGACTTCGCCCTGGCGAGCTGAGGAGGATCAGGGCAGCTCCAGGACGGTGACGCCCCCTTCGGTGATGGTGAAGGCCTTCGACTCGCCGCCCTCGATCGCCAGCTGGTAGCCGCCGGGAGCGAGGTTCTCGAACCGGCGGATCGGAGACACGAGGGGGACCTTGTCGTCGGGCGAGTAGAAGGCGGTGATCGGCGGCGTGCCTCCGGCGGCGTCCAGGATGCGCGCGACGAGCTTGCGGTCCAACGTGCGCGACCCGATGCGCAGCTCCAGCGTCCCTCCAGGCGTCAGGGACACCGGGACCGGAGAGGACGCGGGCACGTTGACATCGAGCGCGACGGCCGCGTATCCCTGCGCGTAGATGCGCAGCTTGTGTCGCCCGGCTCCGATCGACGGGATCTCGCCGCGCCCCTCGGCGTCCAGCGGCACCATCCCGCCGGTGCCCGGCCTCCCCTCTCCATACCCCACGCTGGCGATCACGCTGCGCAGCGGGATCCCGTAGATGCCGTCGCGCACCTGGATCGCGAGCCCCTCTCCTCGCGCGAGCTCGAAGACGACGTCCTCGCCCGCCGATTCCGACGGCGTCACCGTCTTGGTCTCGGTCTTGTAGCCGCTCTTCCGGACGGTCAGCGTGTAGGGCTTCGCCTCCAGCTCCCGAACTTCGAAGCGGCCGTTGCTGTCGGTGTAGCCGCCGTTCCCCATCCCATCGGCGGAGGCGTAGAGGCTGGCGTCCGCGAGCGGCCGGCGTGAGCCGGCCTCCAGCACCAGGCCGGCGACCCGCGCGACGGCGAGCTCCAGGTCCAGTGTCTGGTCGCCGTTGACCGTCACCTTCCGGCGCACCGGCGCCATCCCCATCCTCACGTAGGCAGTGAGCTGGTAGTCGCCCGCCTTCAGCCCCTCCAGGCGGAACTCTCCGGAAGCGTCGGTGGTCGAGCTCCCGCCGGCGAAGGCGTTGCTGGCGTTGACCATCGCCTCGGCGACCGGTTGGCCGCCGCGCATCACCCGACCCGAGAGCGTGTAGGCGCCCTCGAACACCAGCTCCGTCTGTACGTCCCGATCGGTCTCGGAGACCGTGATCTGGCGTCCGCTACGCCTCATGTTTTGCCGGTCCCCGACGACCGCCATCAGCGTGATCGGACCGCTGGGCACACCGTCCAGCTCGAACGTGCCGTCGGGCGCGACGCGGCGCGAGGTGTTGAAGTTGTTGCCGGCGATGGCGCTGACCTGCGCCTTGGCGACCTCGGCGGCGGAGAGCCCGCGCACCACGCCCCGCACGGTGGCGCCCGCGCCCAGCGTCAGCACCAGGTCCTCGCGCGACTCTCCAGGCTGCAGCACCACTTCCACGCGGCCGCTGGTGCGGCTGCGCCCTTCGGCCAGTAGCTTGTAGCGGCCCGGCTGCACGTGCTCGAAACGGAACTGCCCTCCCTCTCCGGCGGTGCGCCAGCCGTCCTCGCTGTAGTAGGAACCGTAGGCCTCGCCGGAGGCGTCGAGCCGCACCTCGGCCCCCGCCACGCCCTGCCGGTCCTCGGTGAGGACCACGCCGCCGATCACCGCCCCCTGCGAGAGTCGCAGCTCCACCTGTGCCGGCTTGCCCTCGGAGACTTCCACCATCTCGGTCGCCGGCGCGTAGTCCGGATGCTGCGCGGTCACCTTGAGCTTGCCCGGCGTCAGCGCCGAAGCCTGGAATCGGCCGTCGGCGTCGGTGACGGCATCCTCGGAGATCCCCAGGATCGAGGCGCCAGGCACCGCCCGTCCGCTGCGCGCGTCCACGACGCGCCCCGACAGCGAGCCACCCCTGGTCAGCCGCACCTCGACGCCGTCTCTGGTCTCCCCCTCCTCGAGCGTCAGCAGCGTCCGGCCCGGCTGGTAGTCCTTGGCGTCCACCAGGAGCTGCACGGAGCCGCCCGGAGCGTCCTCGACCGCGAAGGCACCGTCGTCCGAGTGCACCTCCACCGGGGCGCCGGGTGTCGAGGTGCGCGCGGCCCAGCCGAGGCGCATGGCGCCGCCGCCAGAGCCGCGCTGCGGCCGCACCGCCACCAGGAAGTCGGTGACCGGGCGTCCCTTCTCGTCCACCACGCGCCCGGAGACGCGCCCGCTGAGCGAGACCTTGACCTCCACGCCCTCCGCCGGCGGGACCGCGCTCGCCTGGGTCGGCGTCGGAGAGCCGAACGTGTTCACCGAAAACGAATAGGTCTGCCCGGCCAGCAGGCCGTCGATCGTGAAGGAGCCGTCGGCGCCGCTCGGCTGCTCCAGGCTCACATAGCGCCCCCTCGCCGTCCCCGCGACCAGGCGCACGCCCGCGACCGGAGAACCGTCCTTCCTGCGGACGAACCCGCTGATCGACGCGGCCGGCGGCAGCTTGACGGTGACCGGCTCCGGTTCCTGACCGGCCCGGATCGTCGTGAAGGCCGGCATGTCGAAGGCGTACCCGCGCTTGCTGGCGGTGATCTGGTAGTCGCCCGGCACCAGCGCCTTGACCACGACCCGGCCATCCGGGCCGGTGCGCGGCGGCGAGGCTTCCAGCGACGCGGCATTGGGACGGTTGCCCGGCCGGTTCGGCGAGGCCTCGACCTCGGCGCCGGCGATCGGCTGGTCGTCCTTGTCGACGACGCGGACCATAAGAGAGGCCCCGCGCTTCAGCACGATGCGCACGCCGGAACGCGTCGCGCCCGGGCTCAGACCGAGCGCGCCGATCCGCGCCAGCTCGAAGTCGGGGTGCGCGACGTTCAGCTCCCGGACCAGGGCCGTTTGCAGGCGCGTGGCCTTGAAGGTGCCGTCGGCGGCGCTCCGGAAGATGACCTCGGTGACATTGGAGCCGTACATCTCCGGCGAGCGGCGTGTCAGGCGACCCACCGCTCCGGTCACCGGCTTGCCGTCCTCGTCGACCACCTTGCCGCCCAGCGTGGCGCCGAGCTCCAGCGGAACGTCTACCGCCTTGACCTCGCCGACGGCGAGCGGCAGCCGTTTCTCGAAGCGGGCGTAGCGCGGCTCGTCGACGCGCAGCAGGAACGACCCGGGCGAGAGCGGCCGGAAGCGGTATCGCCCGTCGGGCGCGGTGCGGAGGAGGTGGCCCGGCGTGCCCGGTGCCGTCGCGGTGACCTTCGCGCGCGCCACCGCCTTGCCGCTCTGCGCGTCCACGACCCGCCCCTCGATCGCGCTCGGCGGACCCAGCGCGAGCGTGAAGGTGCGGTCGGCGGCCGCGCGCGGGTTCACGTTCGGGAGCTCGCGATAGCCGCCTTCGCCGGCATAAGCGATGAGTCGCCCGGTCTCCAGCGGGACATCGGGCAGCACGAAGATGCCGTCGTCCGCGGACAGCACCCAGCGCGTGATCCCCAGCGCTTCGAAACGGACCAGCACGGACGCAGCCGGTGTCTTGCGGTCGGACCTGGTGATCAGGCCTTTCAAGACGGCGGCCTTGGCGAGGACGATCGGCTTGGCCACCACTCCGGCGCGAAGGGAGCGCTGGACCGCGACGCCGTAGCCGGCCGCCCGCACGATCAGACCGTTGCCGGCCTGCGCCGCGTCCTCGAAACGGAAGGTGCCGTCGGCGGCGGTGCGTACCCGGCGTAGCGGCCGGCTCTCCTCGCCCTGGTAGCCGTAGAGCTCGACCTCTGCGGCCTCGATCGGCCGCCGTTCCGCGTCGACCACCTTTCCCCACATCGGTTCGGCCTTGGCGGCCGCCAGGTCGCCCAGGTCTTCGCTCTCGGCGGCCTCGAAGACCCCCAGCCGCTGGGCCACCGCGCCGGAGACGGCCTCCAGCGCGAACCGGGCGGCGCTCGGCGGCACGGCCAGCGTGAACGTCCCGTCCCCTCGCGTCGTCACCGTGGCGATCGCCTCCGGGGCGGCACCGCCCTTCGCCTCGCGCCGCGCCGCCTCGAGCGCGTCCTCGTGCGGAAAGGCGGCCAGTTTCACATTGCCCGCCGGCCTGTCGTCGATCAGCAGGCGGCCTTTCAGCTCGCCTGCGCGAAGCGGAGCGGCGGTGAGGAGTGCCAGCGCGAGAACGGCGAGTCGGTAGCGCATGCGACCTCCGGGTGTTCTACGCCGAGTCTGCCCGAGGCGTCGCGGACCCGCCAACCCCTCTGTTATCGTTTCGCGCCTTCATCGGAGGCAAGACACCCCTAGGAGCCTGAATGACGCACCTCCGCGCGCTCGCCGTCTGCTCGCTCGCCCTGGTGACCTCACCCGCGCTTGCGCAGAAGGGCAAGAGCAAGCCGGTGGCCGCGCCGGCGCCTGGCGTCGGCGTTTCCGTCGAGGCCTCGCAGCTCTTCGCGCTCAAGGCCCGCGCGATCGGACCGGCCATCATGGGAGGCCGGGTCACCGAGATCGCGCTCGACCCGCGTGACGCGGAGACGTTCTACGTGGCCTACGCCACCGCGGGCCTCTTCAAGACCACCGACAACGGCTTCACCTTCGAGCCGCTCTTCGAGAAGGAGACGGTCGCCTCGGTGGGCGCGGTGGCCGTCGCGCCGTCGGACCCCGACGTCGTCTGGGTCGGCACCGGCGAGGCCGACGACCGCAACAGCGCGTCGTGGGGCAACGGCGTCTACCGCTCGACCGACGGCGGCGGCAGCTGGACCCGCGCCGGCTTGCCGGGCAGCCGCGCGATCGCCCGCCTGCTGGTGCACCCGAAGGACGCGGCGACGGCCTGGGCTGCGGTCTCCGGCGATCTCTGGTCCCCCTCCAAGGAGCGCGGCCTCTTCAAGACGACCGACGCCGGCAAGAGCTGGAGCAAGGTCCTCGGCGCCGCTTCACCGCACGACGGCGAGACCGGCTGCGTGGACGTCGTCCTCGACCCCTCGAACCCCGACGTCCTCTACGCCGCGCTCTACGCGCGCCGCCGTACGCCGTGGTCCTTCACCTACGGGCCCGAGCTGACCGGGGGCGCCGACAGCGGCGGCATCTTCAAGTCCAGCGACGGCGGGGCCACCTGGAAGAAGCTGACCAAGGGGCTCCCGGGCCGCTCCGGCCGCATCGGGCTCGACATCGCGCGCGGCAACCCCAAGGTCGTCTACGCCGTCGTGCAGAGCGACGAGGCGGGCACCAGCAGCATCGACGAGCTGAAGAGCCGCAAGGGCGGCATCTTCCGCTCCGAGGACGGCGGCGAGAGCTTCACCCGCATGAACGGGCTGAACCCGCGTCCCTTCTACTTCAGCCAGGTGCGGGTCGACCCGCTGAACGACAAGCGGGTCTACGTGCTCGGCTACATGCTGCACGTCTCCGACGACGGCGGCCGCAGCTTCCGCGAGGACCTCTTCCAGAAGGTCCACGCCGACTGCCACGCGCTGGCGATCTCCGGGAGCAACCTGAGCCGGCCCGATCCCAAGGAGAAGGACAAAGACAAGGAGCCCCCGAAGCCACCGGTCTCCAAGCGCCTGCTGCTGGGCACCGACGGCGGCGTCTACCAGAGCTTCCAGGGCGGCGGGAGCTGGGCCCACCTGGCCAACGTCGCCACCGGCCAGTTCTACCGGATCAACGCCGACGACTCGACGCCCTACCGCATCTGCGGGGGGCTGCAGGACAACACGAACTGGGTGGGCCCGAGCCGGACCTACACCAAGGACGGCATCACCAACAGCGACTGGACGCAGATCGGCGGCGGCGACGGCTTCTACTGCGTCTTCGACCCGCTGGACCGCGACGTCCTCTACGCCGAGTCGCAGGGGGGCGAGCTGCACCGCATCAGCCTCCGCACCGGGGAGCGCAAGGTCCTGCAGCCGCGGCCGGCCGAGGGGCAGACCGGCTTCCGCTTCCACTGGAACTCGCCCCTCATCGGCAGCCGGCACAAGAAGGGCACGGTCTACCTGGCCGGCAACCGCGTCTTCCGCCTCAGCGAGCGCGCCGAGGAGTTCACGGCGATCAGCCCCGACCTCACCGGCAAGGACCCGGAGAGGATCCTCACCACCGGCAGCGGCGCCGAGAACTACGCGGTCGTCTACACGCTCGCCGAGTCGCCGCTGAAGGCGGGCCTCCTCTGGGCCGGCACCGACGACGGCAAGCTCTGGCTGACCGAGGACGACGGCGGTCGCTGGTCCGACCTGACCGCCTCGCTGCCGGCGGCGGTGAAGGGGCAATGGATCAACCGCGTCGAGCCCGGGCATCAGGACGCCGCCGTCGCCTACCTGGCCGTCGACGGGCACCGCACCGGGAACCTGGCGCCGCTCGCCTACCGCACCGCCGACGGCGGCAGGAGCTGGCAGAGCATCGCCGGCAACCTCCCGCCCGAGGGACCGGTCAAGGTGGTGCGCGAGGATCCCAAGAACCCCAACCTCCTCTTCGCCGGCACGGAGTTCGGCCTCTTCGCCTCGCTCGACCGAGGCGCCACCTGGGTGAAGCTCGGCCACCTGCCGACGGTCGCGGTGGACGACCTCCTGGTGCACGAGAAGGAGCACGACCTGGTGATCGCCACCCACGGTCGCAGCCTCTACGTGCTGGACGACATCACCCCGCTGCGGGAGCTGAGCGCCGAGGCGCTGGCCAGCGACATTCATCTGTTCCCGCCGCGCGAAGCCTTCGGCCGGTACCTGCTGGACGGGTGGGAGGAGTCGGCCGGCAAGGCGCTCTACCGTGGCGACAACCCGGAGGACGGCGTGGCCATCAGCTACTGGGTGAAGGGCGTCGCCGAGGAGCCTCTCAAGATCGACATCAAGAACGCCGAGGGACAGCCGGTGGCGACGTTCAAGCCGGCTCCGGTGCCCGGGCTGGGGCGCGTCCACTGGAACCTGCGCCCGACCAAGGACCACATGATCGAGTACGGCGGCCTCGGCAAGGAGAAGCTGGTGAAGGCCGGCGACTACACGGTCACGCTGAGCCGCGGGGAGAAGAAGACGAAGCAGACGCTGAAGGTGCGGATCGCCGAAGGCATCGAGACGCGCTGAAGGATAATCCCCCTCGGGTATTAACATCCGGCCATGAATGTGCCCCACACCGAGCTCTCCGATTCTCAGGCCGCCGTGCTCGCGCGCGGCCTCGCGTCCGTGGCTCGCGCCGACGGCACCCTCGACGCCCGCGAGCTGGAGCTCATCCGCGCGCTGGTCGAGGGGAAGGCCGAAGACCTGAGCGAGGTGAGCCCCGACGAGGTGAAGGGCGCCTTCGGCGACGCCAAGACGTCACACGTCTTCCTCCAATCGTGTCTGCTGGTGGCGCTCGCCGACGCCGACTACAGCGATGCCGAGCGCAAGGTCGTGCAGGGCTATGCCGACGCGCTGGGCATCGCCGAGAAGGAGCTCGATTCGCTGGCGCAGTCGGTCAAGGAGTACCTGCTCCAGCCGCTGGCCCGTCTGGCCAACACCGACGCGGTCGTCGCGGTCTCCAAGAAGCTCCAGGTCTAGAAGAGACCACAGCCGTCGGCGGTTCCTTCCATCGCCAGCTCGGCGGCGGCGCGGGCATGGAGCTCGGCCGTGTCGAAGAGCGGGACGTCGAAGGGCTGGCCGCCCACCAGGAGGCCGATCTCGGTGCAGCCGAGGACGATCCCCCCGGCGCCGCGCTCCACCAGGCTCCGCATCACCGCCAGGTACCGCCCGCGCGAGGCCGGCAGGAAGCGCCCCAGGCAGAGCTCGTCGTAGATGACCCGATGCACCAGCGCGCGCTCGTCCTCGGGCGGCGTCAGCACCTCGATACCGCGGTCCTCGAGGCGGGCGCGGTAGAACTCCCCTTCCATCGTGAAGCGCGTGCCGAGGAGGCCGACGCGAGTGAGGCCGGCCGCGCGGATCGCCCGCGCTGTGGCGTCGGCGATGTGGAGCACCGGGATCGCCACCGCGGACTCGACGGCGGCGAGGCAGCGATGCATCGTGTTGGAGCAGATCACCAGGAAGTCGGCCCCGCCCCTCTCCAGGGCGCGAGCCTCGCGGACCAGCAGCTCACCGGCCTCCTCCCAGCGATCCTCCCGCTGCAGGGCCTCCAGCTCATGGAAGTCGAGGCTCGACAGCAGCAGCTTGGCGGAGTGGAGGCCGCCCAGCCTCGCGGCGACCGTGCGGTTGACGGTGGCGTAGTACGGCACCGTCGATTCCCAGCTCATGCCGCCGATCAGGCCGATCGTCTTCAGGCGCCCTCCGGAGCGCGAGATTCTAGCCGCGCGCCACCGGTGGAGGCGGCACCACGAAGCGCGGCGGCACGGAGGGCGCGGCCAGGACGCCGCCGATCACCCCGGCGCGCGACTTCCTCACCAGGATGGCGGCGCTGTAGCCGGCGATGAGGAGGACCGTCGCCCTCGAGGAGACGAGGTACGCGAGCCCGAAGCCGACCTGCTCGGAGAGCGACACCAGCAGCAGGTAGAAGAGACAGAGCGCCAGCCCGACGAAGAGGTACTGCAGCGGATGGAGACGCAGGCCGTTCACCAGCTCGAAGAGCAGGAACGTCGCGAAGGTGAGCGTCAGGAAGAGGACACGCGCCTCCAGCGTGGCCATGTCGGTCTCGGCGCTCTTCCAGGTCTGTGCGAGACCCTCCAGACCGCGGTGAAGCCGCTGCCGGTCAGGCTCCGGCTCTCGGGCAGGAACGCGCCGGTGAAGCTGGGGTGCGGCCAGGGAGAGGTGAGCGCCACCTCGGTCTCCACGCCCAGCGGCACGAACGAGAGCTCGCGGCTTCCCTGCAGCGTCAGCGGGAAGGCGAAGGTGTGGGGGGCGGCGCCCAGGGCGAGCGGCGGCAGCGCCGCGTGGATGCCGCCGCCGGCGATCCGCCGCTCCGGCGCGCCGGGGCGGAAGGGCACCGCCGCACCGTCCCAGGAGAGGCGCACCTCACGCTGCTCGCAACCGGCAGCCTCCGTCTGCGCGACATCCTGCGATTTGGAGATTTACTCTCCGAAACGGAGCATAGAGGCACGGTCGTAGACTGCGCGGATGTCTCCCACCGTGCATGTCGACGCCGACGGGCCGGTCTGCGTCGTCACCATCGACCGGCCCGAGGCGCGGAACGCGGTCGACGGCCCCACCGCCGCCGCGCTGGCCGACGCCTTCCGCGAGTTCGAGCGCGACCCGGCGCTCAGCGTCGCCGTACTCACCGGCGCCGGAGGCGTCTTCTGCTCGGGCGCGGACCTCAAGGCCTTCGGTACCGAGCGGCAGAACCGACTCGAGGCGGGCGGGGACGGCCCGATGGGGCCCACCCGGATGCTCCTGACCAAGCCGGTGCTGGCCGCGGTCGAGGGCTACGCGGTGGCCGGCGGTCTGGAGCTGGCCCTCTGGTGCGACCTGCGCATCGCCGCCGCCGGCGCGGTCTTCGGCGTCTTCTGCCGCCGCTTCGGCGTGCCGTTGATCGACGGCGGCACCGTGCGGCTGCCGCGGCTGATCGGCATGAGCCACGCGCTCGACCTGGTCCTCACCGGGCGCGCGGTGAGCGGCGAGGAGGCGCAGCGGATGGGCCTGGCGAACCGGCTGGTCCCCGACGGCACCGCTTTGCGGCACGCCCTGGCCGAGGCGGAGGCGCTGGCGGCGCTGCCGCAGAGCTGCCTGCGCGCCGACCGCCTCTCGGTCCACCAGCAGTTGGACCGCCCGCTCCCCGAGGCGCTGGCGGGCGAATGGGAGCGCGGGATCGAGGTGTTCCGCTCCGGCGAGTCGCTGTCGGGCGCCCAGCGCTTCGCCGCGGGGGAAGGTCGCCACGGAGCGGGCCGATGAGCGCGGACCCGCGGCGGCACCCGATCGTCTACGCGCTGGCCGGCGGCCTCGTCGCCGGCGCCTTCGACATCACCTACGCCTGCGGGTTCTGGGCGCTCAAGGCCGGCGTCCCGCCGCAGCGCATCTTTCAGTCGGTCGCCGCCGGCCTCCTTGGACGCGAGGCCGCCCGCGCCGGGGGCTTCGGAACCGCCGCGCTGGGGCTGGCGCTGCACTTCCTGATCGCCATCACGATGTCGATCGTCTACTACCTCGCGTCCCGCGGCATGGACGTGCTGCGCCGCCGGCCGGTCGCCTGCGGGGCGGCCTACGGGCTGCTGCTCTACGGCGTCATGAACTACGTGGTCGTCCCGCTCTCGAAGGCGGCCGGCGGCTCCAAGGACCCGCTCTGGATCGGGCTCTCGATCCTGGTGCACATGTTCCTGATCGGCGTGCCGATCGCGCTGGCGGCCTCGAGTGCCAGCAGAAGCGTCGAGGGGGGCAGGGGGGGAGCGGCGTAGCCGTTCCCCCCAGCATGACGAGTCGCTAGCTCGCCCTCTCCTGGCGACCGCGGAGCGGTTGGCGAGCTAGCAACCCGGGTTGACGTTGACCGTCACCGTGCTGGTGGCGCTGCACCCTCCCGGCCCGGTCACCGTGACCTTGAGGGTGATCGGCGTCTTGGTGCCCGCCGAGAACGTGATCGTGCGGCCGGTCGCGCTGGAGGTGATGGTCCCGAACTTGGCGGTCCACGAGTAGGTCGCCCCCGGCCCGGCGTCGGGCACCGAGGCGACGTTGCCAGTGGAGTTGTGGCAGACCGTGGAGGGCACGGTGACGGCCGCCGACGGGGTCGCGTTGACCGCCACCGTGGCCGAGCTCGAGGAGGCGCAGCCCCCGGCGGCGGTGACCGTCACGTTCAGGACGACGGAGCCCGCCGCGCCGGCGGTGAACTTGATGGACCTCGTCCCGGCGCCCGAGGTGATGGTGCCGCCGGAGATGCTCCAGGCGTAGGCGGCGCTGCCGCCGGCGCTGGGGACGGTGGCGGCGTTGCCGGTCGAGCCCCCGCACACCGAGGACGGGGCCGAGATGACGGCCGAGGGCGCCGCGTTGACCTTGACGTTGGCGTTGCCGGACGAGGTGCCGGCGCAGCCGTTGGAGAGCGCGGTGACGGTGTAGACGACGTTCCCCGCCGGGCTGACGGCGCGCGTCGCCGGGCTGCTCGCCGCGGTCTGGACGAAGCCGTCGGACCAGGTGAGATTCCACGGGCCGCTCCCCGTCAGGGCCGCCTGGATCGTGGTCGACGCACCCTGGCAGATCGTCGCGGAGCCGCTGACCGTCGCGGTCGGAGGCGTCTGCACCGTGATCGCCGCGCTGCCGGACGAGGTGCCGGCGCAGTTGGCGTCGGACAGGGCGGTGACGCTGTAGGTCGTGGTCGCGGCGGGCGAGACGGTGCGCGTCGCCGGGCTGCCGACCACGCCGCTCTGCACGAAGCCGTCCGACCAGGTGAGGCTCCAGGGAGCGGACCCGGTGAGCTCGGCCTCGACCTGGGCCGAGCCGCCGGCGCAGATGCCGGTCGAGCCGGAGACCTCGGCGGTGGGGCTGGCGTTGACCGTCACCGCCACGCCGACGCTCGGGTTGCTGGTGCAGCCGGAGTCGTCGGTGACGGTGGCCGTGTAGGTGCCGGAAGAAGCCGCCGTGTAGCTGGCCGAGGTTGCCCCGTCGATCTCGCTGCCGTCCTGGTACCAGGTGTACGACGCGTAGGTGCCGGAGCCGCCGGAGGGGGTCGCGGTGAGCAGCAGGCTGCCGCCGGTGCAGAGCGCGGTGGGCCCGCCGGGCGCCACCGAGATGCCCGGCTGGAGAGCGCCGCAGCCGCCGGAGAGGTCGTTGACCACCTGGCTCACCGGCGCGGACGTGCTGCCGGCGAAGTCAGCGTCGCCAGCGTAGACGGCGGTGATCGGATGCGTACCGACGGTGAGGGTGGACGTGAGGAACGAAGCCTCGCCCGAGCCGTCGAGGGTGTCGGTACCGATCGAGACACCGTTGTCCTGGAAATCCACCGAGCCGGTCGGCGTGCCGGAAGCCGAGGTGACGGTGGCAGTGAAGGTGACGGAGTGCGCCTGCAGGGACGGGTTGACCGACGAGCCGAGGCTCGTGGAGGTCGGGCAGCCGAGCGTGATCGGCGTGCCGGCGCTGGGGAGGCTGGTGCAGCCGAACGAGTCGGTCACGGTGACCGTGTAGGTGCCGGCCGCGCCGGCGACGTAGGTCGCCGCGTTCGCGCCGTCCACGCGCGCGCCGTCGCGGTACCACTGGTACACGCTGTAGTTGCCGCTGCCGCCGCTCGGATTCGCCGTCAGGGTGACGTTCACGCCGTCGCAGATGGCGGTCCCGTCAGCGGTGACCGTGACCGAGGGCAGCGCCGAGCCCAGCGCCGTCACCACGACGTCGTTGCCGTCGCCGCCGGCGTAGGTGATCTCGAGCTGGACGCAGTTGACGGTGAAGACCGCACCCTCCGGCCGCCCGGCAAAGGAGCCGGTCACCGGATCGGAGCCATCGTTGTCGACGATCCGGAACTGCTGGCCCGGCGCGGGCGCGTAGCCGATCGTGGGAGCGAGGGCAGCGCCGCCGAGGTCGACGGTACCGAAGACCTTGACCTGGTCGTAGCCGGTCCCCGCCGACGGGCCGTTGAGCTCGGCGTAGAACGTCGTTGCGGCGATGAGCGCCAGATCACCGGTCGTCAGGACGCCCTGGGCAAAGTTGCCCGGTGAGAGCCTGCCGCCCCCCGATACGAAGCTGACCGAGCCGACCCGACCGGACCCGCCGAGCGTGGCCGGGTCGCCCGAGCCAGCGCCCTGGACGGCGATGTGGCTCGCCGGCTGCTGTCCATTCACCACCAGGAAGGAGGTGTTGGTGACGTTGGTATCCCCGGTGTAGGTGTTGTTGTTGGTGAGGGTGAGGATCCCGTTGGCGTCGTGGGTGAAGCCGCCGGCGCCGCTGATGAGACCGCTGATCGTCGCCTGGAAGTCACTGCTCAACCCCACGTCGCCGTTCAGGGTGATCGGCCCGGCGAGGGTCATGTCGTAAACCTCGCAACGCAGGAGCGCGTTCGCCGCCAGCGTGAACGGCTCGGAGGTCGTGCTCCTGTTGAGCTGGACGTGCAGCTCGGTGCCGCTGGCCAGCGACGTGCCCGCCGCTGCCGAGCCCAGGCCGCTGGAGCTGCCGAGCGCGATGACGCCTTGATCCACCTGGACCGCTCCCGATGCGGTGCTGCTCGACTGGAAGTCGAGATGGCCGGGTCCCGTCTTGGTCACGTTTCCGCTGCCGCCCAGCGCGCCATAGAAGACGACGGCCATCACGTCGCCCACCGAGATCGTCTGCGCTCCGTTGAAGGTGACCGGCGGATAGAAGATGACGACGGTCCAGTCGCCCGCTCCGGCGCTGGCCGTGATCCCGCCGGTCAGCGTGATGGCGTTGCCGTTGACGGTGACGACCCCTCCGCCCGCGGTGCCGGTGAAGCGGATCTGCCCGAGGTTGAGTCCGGAGATGTCGTTGGTGCTGATCGCGGGCGTCCCGGCCGGGAACTCCACGATCCCGCCGATGTCGGCGGTGAAGGGAGCGCCGCCGGTCCAGTTACCGGGGTTCGACCACAGGTCGTTGACCGCGCCGGTCCAGACGTGGACGCCGGGGTTCACGACCTGCGCGAGGACGTCCGAGGTGCTGGTGCCGTAGGTGCTGTCCCCGGAGTAGACCGCGGTGATGCTGTGTGAGCCGAGGGCCAGCGACGACGTGGAGAACGCCGCCGAGCCCGAGGAGAGCGCGACCGTGCCCAGCGAGGTCGTCCCGTCCTTGAAGGTCACGTTGCCAGTGGGCGTGCCGCCGGAGCCGCTGACCGTGGCGGTGAAGGTGATCGACTGTCCGAAGGCCGACGGGTTCGCGGACGAGCCGAGCGCCGTCGTCGTCGGCAGGACGCCGTCGAGGCTGGTGACGGTGACGTCGTTGCCGGTGCCGCCGATGTAAGAGAGCCGATAGTGGTAGCCGAACGCGGTGATCGTGGAACCCTCCGGGTATCCGTTGAAGGTGCCGCTGACCGCGTCGGAGCCGTCGTTGTCGATCAGCACGTAGTCGTATCCCAGCGTCGGGACCAGCGCCGCGCCGATCGTCAGGCCCAGGTTCGAGCCGCCG
>Ga0097620_100000055_pt1 | contig 119802 bp, 103 predicted proteins | sample KBSSwiS22_FD_77030 | JGI IMG/M metagenome (GOLD analysis project Ga0097620, IMG submission 77030) | Switchgrass rhizosphere microbial communities from Kellogg Biological Station, Michigan, USA - KBS Switchgrass S2-2 (version 2) (version 2) | ecosystem: Host-associated > Plants > Roots >...
AGCGCGAGGTCCTGGTCGCCGAGCGGCCCCGCGGCGTGTTCAGCCGCCAGTTGATCCTGGGCGACAACCTGGACACCGAGAAGATCACCGCCAGCTACCACGCCGGCGTGCTGACCCTGCGGATCCCGGTCGCCGAGAAGGCCAAGCCCCGCAAGATCGCGATCGACACGTCCAGCGACGACCGCCGGGCCATCCGCGCCTGACCCGGGGCGGGACCGATGACGACCCCGCAGGGGGCGGCGCCGGTCCGGCCGGTCGAGGCGCAGCTGGCTGATCTGATCTGCTCCGACCCCTACCTGCTGCACGCCGAGTTCGACGCGATCATCTCGGCCGAGTGGGACAGCGACGTTCCGACAGGCGGGTCGAGGCGGCCACCCGTGCCGAGACCAGCGGCGCCAGGACCACCGCCGGCCGCCGGCCGTCCCCAGCCCCACCCCTCCCGACCGCCAGCAGCCCGACGGCTCCGACGGCGAGCCGGGCAGCGGGCGCCCCCGAGCAGCCCGACCCGCGACACCAACCCAGCGGCACGACGAAGGGAGGCACAGCCAGCCCTCACGACCCCCAAGGAATGTCCATCAGCCCCAAAGAATGTCCATCAGCACGTCGATGCGCAGGCCGGTCTGGCCCCCAACAGGGGGCCAGACCGGCCTGCGACCGAGTCAGGTAGACCTGTCTGCGGATAGTCCCAGTTCCCCCAGCCGGCAGTCCCCAGCCGCACAGCGCCCCGGCGCCCCGGCGTCTCAGCTGGCGCTTGCCGCGGTCCGCGGTTGCCCGGAGGCCGCGCAGCCCGTCCGCCCGGGGCCGGGCGGACGGGCTGCGCTGGGAGGTCTGCGTCAGGAGGTCACGGGTTCGTCGGCGGTTTCGGCGACGAGCTGGGCGACCTGGTTGCGCAGGAGCTTGCCGGTCGGGGTGTAGGGCAGCTCGTCGAGGAAGGCGACCTCGTCCGGAGTGCGGGAGCCGCGCAGGCGGGCCCGGACATAGTCGCGCAGTTCCTCGGCCGTCGCCGTCTCGTCGGGCTGGGTGACGACGGCGGCGACGATCTTCTGGCCCCACATCTCGTCGGGCGCGCCGAACACGGCGACGTCGCGCAGCTTCGGGTGCCGGCCCAGCACATCCTCGATCTCGGCCGGGGCGATGTTCTCCCCGCCGCGGATGATCGTGTCGTCGCTGCGGCCCGTGATGAAGACGTAGCCCTCGGCGTCGAGGTAGGCGCCGTCCTTCGTCGGGAACCAGCCCTCGGCGTCGAGCACCGAGCCGAGGCCCTCGTACTCGCCGGAGACCTGCTCGCCGCGCACCCACAGCAGCCCGGGCTCGCCGACACCGACCGGTGTGCCGGCCTCGTCGCGGATCTGGAACTCCACCCCGGGCACCGGCCGGCCGGCCGAGCCGAGGCGGGCGCGCACCGCCGGGTCGTCGGAGGCGAACGCGGCGCGGTGGTCGTCGGGGCCGAGCACGGCGATCGTCGAGCTGGTCTCGGTCAGCCCGTAGGCGTTGACGAAGCCCGTGTCCGGGAATGCCGCGAGCGCCGCCTCCAGCACCTGCCCAGGCATGCGGGCACCGCCGTAGGCGAGCGAACGCAGATGGGATGCCTCAGCCGGCTTGCCGCCGAGGACCTCGACGATGCGCACCAGCATCGTCGGCACCAGCATCACATTGGTGATCCGCTCGGTGCGGACCAGGTCGAGCCAGGCCTGCGCCTCGAAGTTCGGCAGGTAGCAGATCCGCCGGCCGGAGTAGAAGTTCGTCAGCACCGTGCCGACGCCGGCGACGTGGTACGGCGGGACGCTGACCAGGATCGCGTCGTCCTCCTCGGCCGAGGCGAACTCGACCGTCTGCAGAACGTAGGAGATCAGGTTCGAGTGCCGCAGGATGACCCGCTTGGGCGCGGACGTCGTGCCGCTGGTGAACAGCAGGACGCCCGTCGCGTCCGGGTCGACGTCCGGCGGGTCGAGGTCGGCGAACGGGTCCGCGTCGGGCGCCGGGGTCGCGGTGGCGGCGAACCACTCCTCGGTGGTGACGAGACCCGCCACCCCGCCGACACCCTCCACAGCGCCGCGGTAAGCCTCGTCGGCGATGACCAGCGCGGCACCGAGCTGCGCGACCTGGCCCCGCAGCTGCTCGGCGGACAAGCGGTAGTTCAGCGGCGCGATCGGCACCCCGGCGGCGGCAGCAGCGAACAGGACAACCGGGAACGCAGGCCCGTTGACACCGATGAACGCGACCCGCTCGGCCCCGGCCGCCTTGATCGCGGCGGCCCCGGCGGCCACCCGGGCACTGACCTCCTCGTATGACAACCCGCCGCCGGAACGCGAGCCTAAGGCGATCCGCTCACCGTAGGCCCCGCGAGCCATGTCCAGCAGCATTGCAATCGTCATCCGCACTCCCGCTCGTCAGAAACCGCAGAAGGTCTGTGCAGGTCACCGGGGCGCGCGGCGGACGCGCCGCGGAACGCCTGCACGGCCCGGGCATCGGTACCTTGACGCTTGCACCCCACGGTCAACCCGCGCAACTTTTCGCAGCCATCGTCACAGGTCAGCTGACCGTGGCCGCAAGCCTGCGTAGGAACGGACGGCCGACGTCCAGTTGATTGCCATTCTGCCAAGTGAGAATGTGATTCCGGAGTCCGCCCGCCGCCTCCCCTGGCGTCCGGGCCGACCGCCATGTCCGTGGCCACAGCCATGGCCCGGAGACGCGCCTCCGGGCACGTCCGCGCAGGAGGCGGACCAGAATCCACCTCGCCGCCCGACCCCCGGGCCGGCTCGGGGTCCCGGCCATACTGGCGGGGTGGAACCCATCGCGCCGTCGGGGCGGCAGCTGGAGCTCAGCCATGGCGACAGCGTCGTGACGATCGTCGAGGTCGGGGGCGGTCTGCGCGACTACCTGGTAGGTGGCGTCCAGGTGCTGGACGGCTACCCGGTCGACGCCATGGCGCCCCACAGCAGCGGCCAGCTGCTCGTTCCCTGGCCGAACCGGATCGCCGGCGGCCGCTACCAGTGGGACGGCAAGACCCTCCAGCTGCCGGTCAGCGAGGCCAAGACCGGTAACGCCATCCATGGCCTCGCCCGCTGGTCGGCCTGGGAGCTGGAGCGCACCGGCCCGGCCGAGGCCACGGCCTCCTTCGTGGTCCGCGCCCAGAGTGGCTACCCGTTCACCGTCGCCGTCAGCGCCGCCTACGCGCTCGGCGACGACGGTCTGACGGTCACCATGTCCGCGACGAACCTCTCGGCGGTGCCCGCGCCCGTCGGCCTGGGCGCCCACCCGTATTTGCTGGTCCCCGGGGCGGGCGGGGCGCCGGTGCGGGCCGACGACGTCACGCTCACGCTGCCGGCCGAGCAGGTGCTGCTCGTCGACGACCGGATGATCCCGACTGGGGCGCAGGACGTCGCCGGCGGGCCGTTCGACTTCCTTGCCGCACGCCCGGTCGGCACGCTGGCGATCGACCACTGCTTCGCCGGCCTGCGCCGCGATGCGGACGGCCGTGCCCGTGTGGTCCTCGCCGCGCCGGACGGCGGCGGATCCGTCACCGTCTGGATGGACGAAGCCTGGGACTACATCCAGGTCTTCACCGGCGACACGCTCAGCCAGCTTGAGCGACGTCGTGCCATCGCCGTCGAGCCGCAGACCTGCCCGGCCGACGCCTTCAACAGCGGTGATGGCCTGCGTGTCCTCGCGCCGGGCGAGACCTTCGGCGGCTCCTGGGGTATCTCCCCCGTTCTGTAGCCGAGACCGCGCCGGACGGCGCCCGGCTCATGCGGCCGGGCGCCGTGGGCACATGCGGAGGCCTGGCGGCCGGCTGTCGTGTCGTCGAGCTGCTGCACAGCTCGACGACAGGACGGTCGACCCAGCCGACTAGTCGGTCTTCTCGAAGATGGCGGCGATGCCCTGTCCGCCGCCGATGCACAGGGTCTCCAGGCCGTAGCGGGCGTCGCGGCGGTGCATTTCGTGCAGCAGGGTGGCCAGGATCCGGCCACCGGTCGCGGCGACCGGGTGGCCGAGCGAGATGCCCGAGCCGTTGACGTTGATCCGTTCCCAGTCGGCGTCGGTGACGCCCCATTCCCGGGTACACGCGAGCACCTGGGCGGCGAACGCCTCATTGAGCTCGATGAGGTCCATGTCCGAGAACTTCAGGCCGGCACGCTCCAGGGCCTTCGCCGTGGCGGGCACCGGGCCGATCCCCATCGTGCGCGGCGGCACACCGGCCACCGCCCAGGACACCAGCCGGGCCATCGGGCGCAGCCCGAGGCGTTCGGCCGTCTCGGGGGTGGTGACGACGCAGGCCGACGCGCCGTCGTTCTGGCCGCTGGCGTTGCCGGCCGTGACGGTGGCCTCCGGGTCGGCCTTGCCCATGATCGGCCGCAGCTTGGCGAGCACGTCCAGCGAGGAGTCGGGGCGTGGGTGCTCGTCGGCGGTGACGACGACGTCCTGCTTCTTCCCGGGGACGGTGAGCGGGATGATCTCGTCGGCGAACTTCCCGGCCTGCTGGGCGGCGACGGCGCGCTGGTGCGAGCGCAGCGCGAGCTCGTCCTGCTCCGCCCGGGGGATCGAGTACTCCTTGCGCAGGTTCTCCGCGGTCTCGATCATCCCGCCCGGGACGGGGAAGTTCTTGCCACCGGCGGTGACCCGGCCGCGCGCGAGCGCGTCATGGAAGTTCAGCCCGCCGCCGCGCACGCCCCAACGAGCCTCGTGGGAGAAGAACGGCGCGTTGCTCATGCTTTCCGCACCGCCGGCGATGACCAGGTCGGACACGCCGGTCTGGACCTGCATCGCCGCGGTGACGACGGTCTGTACCCCGGAGCCGCAGCGGCGGTCGAACTGCAGGCCTGGGACCTCGACGCCCAGGCCGGCGTCCAGCGCGACCACTCGGCCCAGCGCCGGGGCCTCCATGGAGGGGTAGCAGCAGCCGAACAGCACGTCGTCCACGGCGGCGGAGGTCAGCCCCGTCCGCTTCAGCAGGCCACGCACGACCGCGGCGCCCAGCTCGTGCACCGCCAACGGCCGCAGCGAGCCGCCGTATCCCCCGACCGGGGTCCGCACCGGGCTGCAGATCACCGCGTCACGCATGTGTCCTCTGTCCTCCACCGACGGTCCCAGGGCCCACGCCGGCCAGCGGCCGTCGGTCCTGGTCAGGCCAACACCTGGTCGGTCCACGGTGACGCCTGAACGCCTCGCGCCGCAACGGGTCGTTACCCCGGTGCTGCCAGGAGAACAGCGTCGGGGCCGGCGATCGGTGACGGCCCCGCCCCGCCAACCGTACGCAGGCTATATACATTAGCCAACCTGCGGTGCCGCTTCCGACAGCCAAACCCCTCCAGACCAGGGCATCATCCAAGACAGCTGAGGAGCAGCTGTTCCGGTGGCGCGTGGACGCGCTGCCCTATTTCGCGATCCCCCGCTACATCGAGTTCCGCGACCAGCTTCCCCGCAGCCCCGTCAGCCGGGTCCTCAAGCGGGAGCTGCTGCGGGACGAGGGCGTCACCGCCGCCACGTGGGACGCCGAGGCCGCCGGCATCACCTACGAGAAGCGTTTACAGCCCTCGGGATTCGTTTCGTCGCGGGTGCGCTACTCGTCCGGGGCCCGGAGGATGTTGCGGGACTCGAGGAGTTCGACGACCAGGTCGCCGTGGCCGCGCAACATCTTGACGAAGTCCGCGGAGGCGCGCTGGCCGTTGCGGGCCTTGATGGCGCGGTTGACCGCGGCGATGCCGCGCTTCTGCGGTCCGATCGTGTTCGGAACGAGCGCGAAGAAGTTACCCGGAATAACACCCGTCATCAATCGGCCGAACGACGACAGCCGCGGCGACTGCGCCATCGCAAAAATCTGCCGCAGGTAGGCCTCGTTCGCGTGTAGGACCTCGTCGGGATCCTCGGCGGCGCGCAGTACCCGCTCGGCTGCGGAAAGCGCCTCTATACCGTCGTCGTCCCCGCGCTCGGTGGCACGTTCGGCGGCGAGACCGTAGAGCTGACCGAGCAGCGCATAGTGGTCGCGCACCGAATTCACGTCCAGGCCGTGGACGAAAGCGCCGCGGTGCGGCTCGATCGAGATCCAGCCCTCGCTCTCCAGCGCGATCATCGCCTCACGCACGGGAATGCGGCTGACGCCCAGCTCCTCGGCGATTTCGTCCTGGCGAACATGGTCGCCTTGACGGAGCGCACCGGCGAAGATCAGACCTCGAATGTGGTCGGCGACCTGGCTTCCGCTGCTCCTGCGGTCGACGATCGACCGCTTGCCCGGCGCGTGGTGCGCGAGCGGGCTCACGGCGGTGGCCGTCCGGCGGTTGGGAGGTATGGCCGGCTCCTTCAGCTCATGTCCAGGGTGCCGAGTTCTTGGCTCCTTCGACTCGGTTGTTCGCCCCCGCCTGTCCGAACGCTGACCAACGGGTTCCCGCGACGCCGGCAGCTCGTCGTGGGACGACCAGTCGATCGGGTCCTCGGCGCCCTTCCGGGGCCCGGGTAGAACCTTTTCCGGGGAAGCCAGCAAGGACCATCCGGATGCCGACCGAAGTCGGCGGACTGGTGACCTGCCGCGTTCCCGCACGGACAGCAGATCGTTGGGAACTTGCAGGAAGTATACGACTGGACTGTGGCGAGATCGTTGCTCTCAGCGCTGCCCAGACATCGCGTCCGTCACTTCTGCCTGGGCAGGCCACTTCCGGCTGAAACAGGATATCGGCTGGGTCTCGGCCACCGATGCCGCACTGATACCGCACCGAGGCACGCGGCCACGGCGGCCAGGCCCACATCCTTCGGAGCCTGGCTCGGGCCGCCGGAGAAACCACCCACGATCGCCGCCAGGATCCAGCGTCCCGCGTCGCGGCAGCGACGCCGGACCCAGGTTCTGGGCGTCGGCCTGCTAGTCGTCGGCCTCGGCGCGCTGCCCACCGACGACGGCCGGCGCAGGCTCGCCCTCCTCGGCAGCGATGCCCAGATAGGCGGTCGCCAGCCGTTGGGCGTCGACCTCCCCGGCCGGCCCCATCCAGGAGATGTGGCCAACGGTGAGGAAGGCCACCCGGTCGGCGATGGCCAGCGCGTCACGGGTCTTCTCTTCGGCGATCAACAACGCGGTGCCCCGGCTCTGCAGCTGCCGCAGCGCGTCGAAGATCTGGTCGATGATCAGTGGCGCGAGACCGAGCGACGGCTCGTCGGCGACGAGCAGCTTCGGCGGGCGCACAAGCGCCGGCGCGAGCGTGAGCATCTGCTGCTCGCCACCGGACATGGTGCCCGCCGGCTGGTTGCGCCGGCTTCTGAGCACCGGGAAGGCGTCGTACGCGGCCTCCCGCTCGTCGGCCGCGCGCAGCCACAGCATCAGGTTCTCCTCGACCGTCAGGTCGGGGAAGATGCCACGGCCCTCGGGCGCGAGGTAGACGCTGTCGCGCTCACGGCGCCGTGCGGGCACCCGGGTCACGTCCTGGCCGGCGAGCCAGACGCCGCCCGCGCGGACCGGGACCAAGCCGCCGACGACCGAGCACAGCGTCGTCTTGCCGGCGCCGTTGCTGCCGAGCAGCGCGACCGCCTCCCCCGCGCCGACGGTCAGGTCGATCCCGTGCAGGACCTCGATCTCGTCGTAGCCGGCCTTGAGGCCGGCGACGCGTAGCACCGGCTGGGCCGAGGCGTCGTTCCCGTCCGCGGCCTCGACCGGGGTCGCCGTAGCGACCCCGACGCGCAGCGGCGTCGTGGACGGCGCGCCGGCGGCGACCGCGCCGGCCGGAGCCGTGGCGGCGCCGGCCACGGCGGCCCGCTGCTTCGCCGCCCTGCGCGCGGACCGTTCCCGTTTCACGCGCGCCCCGGCGGACAGGCCACCCTCCGGGTCGCGCGCGAGGCCGATCGCGCCGAGGCCGAACAGCATCTGCATGAAGAAGGTGGACGCGGGCACATCCTTGATCAGTTCGGGGGCGAGCGCCGTGACCAGACCCGCGAGCACCGCGCCGGCCGGCCGGCGGATCGACAGGGTGACCGTCGTGGCCAGCCAGACCAGGCCCAGCAGCACGTCGTAGTCGGTGTTGGTGACCCGGCCGCGGCTCGCCGCCAGCATGACGCCGCCGAAGCCGGCGATGCCCGCGGAGATCACGAACACCAGCAGCTTCATCCGGTCGACGGCGATGCCGCTGGTGCGCGCACCCGCCTCGCTGGACCGGACCGCGAGCATGGCCCGCCCGGTGCTGGAGTAGCGCAGCGCGTGCACCACCCAGACGCCGATGCCGACCAGCAGCAGCATGAGCGCCACCAGCCAGCGCGGGTTGGTCAGGTCGATTCCGCCGATCTTCCCAGGGCTCACCACCCAGCCGCTGGAGCCGTTGGAGAGGTCCCTGATCTGGAAGAGCAGATTCTGCCCGACGTAGGCCAGCGCCAGGGTCGACAGGGCCAGCGGCAGGCCACCGAGCCGCCGGGTCGGCAGCGCGACGATCAGGCCGATGACGGCCGAGACCAGGGTGCCGGCGAGCAGCGCCGGCAGGAACGGCACGCCGTGGCCGAGCAGGATGCCGGCGGTGAACGCTCCGGACAGCACGAAGGCGGCCTGGGCGAGGCTCACCATGCCGCCGATGCCGGTGACGACCGTGAAGGAGAGCAGGACGATCGCGGTCGCCAGGCCCTGGGCGAGCAGGCCGGCCCAGTAGTCGGTCGCGCCCCAGGCCGTGTAGGCGAGCAACCCGACTGTGCCAATCCCCCAGAGGATGCGCCGCCGCGCCGCCGAGCCACTCTCTTCGAGCGCGTCGGCCGGGGGCTTCTCCTCGATCGTCGTGCCCGCCTTGCGGCCGCGCTCGGCGCCGAAGAAGATCAGCAGGACGAACAGGATGATGAACGGCACCGCGGTGCGGAACCCGGTGATGTCCAGGTCGACGTAGCCGTCGACCAGGTTCTGCGCCACGCCGAGCAGCAGCCCGCCGAGCATCGCGATCGGGATCGAGGCCATCCGGCCGAGGACCACGGCCGGGATCGCGATGAACAGCAGTGTGTTGTAGCTGAACGAGCTCAGGCCGAACATCGGCGCGAGCAGCACACCCACCAGGCCGGCGAGCCCACACGAGGTGATCCAGGAGACCGCGGAGGCGCGGTCCGGGTCGACGCCGCGCAGCGCCGCAAGGCTTGGCCGGCTGACCGACGCCCGCATCTCCAGGCCGATACGGGTGTGCCGGACCAGGTAGTAGATCAGCGCCGCCGCGAAGATCGCCGCGCCGAGCATCGCCAGCTGGTCGCTGTCGATGATCAGGCCGTCGCCGATCACGTGGATCTTCTTCGGGCTCGGGCCGAGGCCCGGCATCCGGTAGACGTCCTCGATCGCGGGCAGATCCCACTTCGCCTTGTCCTTGAGCACCGCCACGATCCACTGCCCGAGGGCGGGCAGTGCGATCAGCAGGCCCAGCGAGGCGACCATGCGGGCGGCGATCGACGACTCTCGCAGCGGGTTGAACAGCACCTTGTGCAGGAGCCAGCCCAGCAGCGGCGCGAAGACACCGATACAGATGATCGCGCTCGGCACGATCGGGAGGCCCTGGCCGGTGTTCAGCTGGAAGAACAGGTAGGCCGTCGCGAAGGCGACGCCGCCCTGGCCGAAGTTGAACACGCCGGACGTCTGGTAGCTCAGGGTCAGTCCGGACGCGAGGATCGCGTATAACGCACCGGTGACCAGCCCCGAGATCACCAGGTTGAAGAACTCGGTCACGAACTCCTCCTTAGGAGGTCCGCGCGTCGGGGGCCGCACGGGCGCGGCCTAAGGTAAGTGCTAGCCGAGGTAAGCGTCGCGGACGGCTACATTCGCCTGGATCTCCGCTGGTGTGCCTTCTGCCAGCACGGAGCCGAGGTTGAGCACGGCGATGCGGTCGCACATCCGCATGACGAACCCTGCGTCGTGCTCGACAAGCAGGACCGCGGTACCGCGGCCACGCAGCGACTGGATCAGGTCGCCGAACCGCTCGGACTCGGCGTGGTCGAGCCCAGAGGTCGGCTCGTCGAGCAGCAGCAGCTTCGGGGTGTCGACGATCGCCCTGGCCAGCTCGACGAGGCGCTGCAGACCGAGCGGCAGCGAGCCGGCGGCCGCCCGGCGGCTATCCGCCAGGCCGCACCACTCCAGCACCTCGTCGACCTGCTCGCGGCGAGTCCTCTCCAGCGAGCGCCGCCCAGGCCAGGCGACCAGGTCGGCGAGCACACCACCGCCACCGCCGCGCCACTCGAGCGCCGCCAGCACGTTGTCCTCGACGGACAGCCAGCTGAACACCTGGGCCCGCTGGAAGGTGCGGCGCATCCCGAGGCGGGCGCGGCCGGTGGAGGCCAGCCCCGTGACGTTCTGGCCATCGAACCAGACCGTGCCGACCGTCGGGGCGGTGACGCCGGAGATGACGTCGAACAGCGTGGTCTTCCCCGCGCCGTTCGGGCCGATCAGCCCGCGCACCATTCCCGGCGCCACGTCCAGCGAGACGTCGGTGAGGGCTTGGATGCCGCCGAACCGCTTGCTGATGCCGGTCAGGCTCAGCAGAGGCTCCGCGACGGCCGTCGCGGAGCCGGCGGCCGTCGCCGCGCTCGGCGCCGGCTCGGTACCGCCAGACGACATGAGGCCTCCTGGTACAGCCGCTGCAGTAGATCCGAAATAGGTAAAATTGTATACGATATCCGATCTGCGACGAGTGTTACAAGGGTCACGTTCAACTCACCGGCTAGAGAGTGAATGCTCGCCTACCTAAACCACTCCCAGGAGGCCACCAGGTCCTGCGACCGGTACGTCACCCGCCTTGCGACGTGTCCTTCCTGCTCGAGTCCAGCAGGTGGCGGATGCCTTGCGCGTCGGGGACGACGTGGTGGATGTCCGTCAGTTCGGCGAAGCCGCCGTCCGCGGACACAAGGGCGGCGGCGCCCACCGCGCGCGCCGCGGCGGCGAGGACCGCATCGAACGGCCCGATCCTCGTGCACTCCTGGAAGAGACGTAGCCCTTCGCGCAGGTCACGTTCTTCCACCACGAGAAGCGGCGCTAGCAGCTCGATGTAGTCACGCGCCAGCTCGGTGGCATCTTTCCAGTCGCGGCGGCGTGCCCGGACATGCGCGAACTCCTGGATCACCTCAATCGTGGTGGTAGCCAGAATCTCGCCATCCGCGATCGCACGGACAAGGCGCTGACAGGGCTCCTTCAGCGGATGGTCAGCTCCCACCGCGTACACGAGAACCGTGGTGTCCAGGATGATCACGCGTGACGACCTCGCAGGTCGTCCAATTCGGCGAGCAGATCCTCGACTTCCATGGGCTCGGCGGCAAGGATCCGCCGGGCCGCGGCGGACCGTCGCGGCTGCCCGGTGGGCAGACCACGATCGATGGCCTCCCTGATCACCGCGGCGACGGAGGTTCCGCGCTGACGGGCCAAGACGTGCACGCGTTCGTAGCGCTCATCGTCCAAGAGGATCTGTAGCCGATGCGGCAACATACACATACGTTAGCATGTGTAGCCGCCTTCTCGATCACCCTGACGGGCGCCTGGTCACGGACTCGACGCGATGGTCCTCGAGACCAACACCCTCGGCCATGCCCTGTGGCAGGCGCAGGGCTACCCGCCCCAACCCGAATGGCGCCGCTGGGTCAGGCCCGACGGCTGATTCGCCGGCTCTGGCACCACCCAGCCAGAGAATCAGCCGGGGAAGATGTCGGCGGCGGTGACGACGAGGGTGCCGGGTGGGGCGTCACGGACCTCATCTCGGGCGCAGAGGGACAGGCGGATCGGCCAGTCCGTATCTCGCGGGTCTGTGGATGCCTGCTCCGCGGGCGTCGTCGGGCTGGGCGCCGTCGACTGCCGCAGCACTGGACACCCGGAGTTCGACGTGGACGGCAAACGTCGACATGCTGCTCTGTCCGGGAGCCGCACCCACCGGAGCAGGGATCTCCCGCTCGGATCACCCCGCCCGGTCCTGATCGTTCCGTAGAGTTGCGACGATCGGTGCGGTGGGTGCGATTGGAACCACACCGGCCCCGACGGCGGCCCTGCGGTGCAGCGCGAGGCCCTGGAACTCAAGATCCACCGCCCTGGCGACGCCGACCCGACCGACGAGGGCATCCACCAGCTCGACAGCTACCTTCTGCGCCTCGGCCTAGCGGCCGGCCACTTGGTGATCTTCGATCAGCGGGCCGTCGAGGGCAAACGAGTCGGTACCCAGCTCGGCGTGCAGCGCGCCACCAGCCCCAGCGGCCGCACCATCAGCATCGTGCGTATCTGAGCCGAGCGACCGCGACCGCTCGTCAGGTCGGGCGCTGCAGCTGAGGCAGGCCATCGGGCAAGCCCCCTGGCCGACCGGGGTGGCCCAGTTCGTGGGCCAGCGACCAGTTCAGGGTGGCCCAGAACCGGAACGACCTCAGGAACGAGTGTCGTCGCGGTCGTACTCGTCCCACTCCTCGTTGCGCTGATCAAGGCGCTTGCGCCACGCGGCGGCGTCGGCAGCGCTCTCATACGGGCCGAGGCGGCGGTGGCCCGGAACGTCCGGCGGGTTCTCCGGACGCTCGTGCTCCATGCACCACCACCAGCCGGTCGGGTTCCAGGCATGCCCGTCCGGCGCACCTGACCGCCCATGCCCACCCAATCCGACGGCCGCGGCGGCGCGGCGCAGCAAGTTCGCCATGATCGAACCACTACCCCGACGACGCCATGATCGACCTTCCGGCGGCCGCCCGACGCCCGACGCCCGACGCCGGACGCCGGACGCCGGACGCCGGACGCCGGACGACCTCAGGCCGGGTGCCGACGAACAGCTTTTTCCGAGAGGACGTCATCCCGCCGATCCGGCCTGGGAATGTCGCAGCAGGATGGCGCCGGCCGGGTCGAGCCCGCCGATGCCGACGGCGGCGACCGAGCAGCCGTCGACCTGCCACCGGGCAGCAAGGTCGATCAGGACGAGATCGCGGAGTCCCTCGGGGTCAGCCGCGCGCCGGTCCGCGAGGCCCTCATCGAGCTGGCGCAGAAGGGCTTCGTGGACGCCGTGCCCCGGCGCGGCGCGTTCGTCGCCGAGGTGACGGGCTACAGAGTGATCGGCAGGCGCTTGTGGCCGCGGACGGTGCTGGTGTGCAGCATCTCGACGCCGTCCGGGTCGACGTCCCAGGTCGGGAAGCGGCGCAGGGTCTCCTCCAGCGCCACCCGCGTCTCCATCCGGGCGAGCGCCGCGCCGAGGCAGAAGTGGATGCCATGGCCCAGCGAGACGTGGCCGTCGACCTTGCGGCGAATGTCGAACCGGTCCGGATCGTCGAACTTGCGCTCGTCCCGGCCCGCGGACGCGGTCAGCAGCAGCACCTTGGCCTTCGCCGGGATGGTCACGCCGTGCAGCTCGACGTCGCGGACGGCCGTGCGGCCCTGGACCGCGGACGGCGCGGCGTAGCGCAGCAGCTCCTCGACGGCGTTCGGGAGCAGCCCGGGGTCGTCGGCAAGATCCGCGCGCGCCTCCGGGTGTTCGGCGAGGATGAGACCCGCCCAGCCGACCAGCCGGGCCACGGTCTCGGTGCCGGTGCTGACGAGCAGGCAGGCGAAGTCCGTCGCCTCCTCGTTCGTCAGCCGGCGGGTGCCGCCGTCGTCGGTGCGCATCTCGGCTTCGACCAGCGCGGTCATCATGTCGTCGCGCGGCTTCGCTCGGCGGGACTCGATCGCGTCGCCGAAGTAGTCGTACAGCTTGATCTGGGCGCCGAACGAGATGTCGTTGACGATGCCCTTGTTCTCGTCGATGTGGAACGCCTGGTCGATGGTCCGGCGAATCTCCTCACGATCGGCCGGGTCAACACCGAGAAGCTCGGAGATGACCCGCGACGGCAGCTGAGCAGAGAATTCCTGGACATAGTCGAAGCCGCTGGAGCCGATATGCGGGTCGAGCAGCTCGGCAGACACCGACCGGATGTAGGGCTCAAGCTCGGCGATGCGCCGCGGGGTGAACGCCCGGGAGACGAGCAGGCGGATCGCCGTGTGCGCCGGCTGGTCCTTGAAGATCATAAAGCCGGTATCCATCGGCTCCGGGCTCATGATCTCCAGAACCGTGCCGTACGCCGAACTGAAGGTGACCGGATCGCGGTGAGCGGCGTCGATGTCGTCGTGCCGCGACAGCGCGTAGAAGTCGAACCGGTCGTTCCGGTAGACGGGCGCCTCGTCGCGCAACCGGCGCCAGGCCGGATACGGGTCGACATCGAGAGCCTTGTCGAACGGGTCCCAGTAAGGATCGCCCACAGTCGAAGACCTCGCCGCCCTGATTGGAATTGGTATTAAGCCGGCCAAATCGGAGCATAGCTTGCGCGGCAGACCCAGCCAGATCGCGTAGGCGACGCCCGATTGGGGGGTGCGTCACATTGCAGCCAAAAGAGTCGTGAAGACGACAACCGGCCATCAGCAGCGATGTGGCCGGGGGCGGCTGGGGTGGCCCCGGGCGGCCGAGCGGCCGGAGCCACGGACCCGCGCCGGAGACCGCGCGGAGGACGCCGAGGACGGCGGGCCCCGGCGGACGGCGACAACAGCGAGCCGTAGCGGCGGCGCTAGCCGTGTTCCCGGTCGGTTGACGCACGACCAGCATGAGGGCTAGGGAGATTTCAGTGCCATTTCGACACGACCTGGAGGCGCTTCGGCGCCAGATACCGAGGTGATCATGTCCGACGTCTCGATGATCATTAATGGGGAGCGTCGGGCCGCTCCGTCGACGTTCGGTGTCGTGAACCCGGCTACCGGCGCGGTCCACGCCGACGCGCCGGACTGCACCCGGGAACAGCTGGACGAGGCCTTCGACTCCGCCGCGAAGGCGTTCACCGACTGGCGTCGCGACGAGGACACCCGCCGCGCCGCGCTGCGGGAGGCCGCGGCGCGGCTCGCCGCGGCGGCGGACCAGATCGCGCCAGTACTGACCGCCGAGCAGGGCAAGCCACTGAAGGCCGCGAAGGTGGAGCCGCTGGCCGCCAGCAGGTGGCTGCAGTACTTCGCCGACCTCGAGGTCGGCCGTGAGGTCATCCAGGACGACGCCCGCGCCTACGCCGAGGTGGTGCGCCGCCCGCTCGGCGTCGTCGCTGCGATCACCCCGTGGAACTTCCCGATCGTGCTGTCGGCGTGGAAGATCGGCCCAGCGCTGCTCGCCGGCAACACGATGGTGCTCAAGCCCTCGCCGTACACGCCGCGCAGCACCCTGCTGATGGGCGAGATCCTGGCCGAGGTCCTCCCGCCGGGGGTCCTCAACGTCGTCTCCGGCGGCGACGAGCTCGGCAAGTGGATGACCTCTCATCCCGTTCCCCGCAAGATCAGCTTCACCGGGTCCGTGGCCACCGGCAAACACATCGCGGCCTCCGCCGCCCCCGACCTCAAGCGCGTCACCCTGGAGCTCGGTGGCAACGACGCGGCGATCGTGCTCGACGACGCCGACCCGGCCGTCATCACCGAGCGGATCTTCCGCGGCGCCTTCGACAACAACGGCCAGGTCTGCTCGGCCATCAAGCGCCTCTATGTCCCCGAGTCACTGCACGACGACGTCGTCGACGCACTGGCCGACCGCGTCGCGCGGGTCAAGGTCGGCGACGGCATGGACCCGGCCTCCGAGCTGGGCCCCGTGCAGAACAAGCCCCAGTTCGAGCGGGTCTCCGGCATCGTCGCCGAGGCACTCGCGAGCGGCGCGAAGGCGGCCACCGGCGGTGCCCCGGTCGGCGGGCCCGGCTTCTTCTTCCAGCCGACCGTCCTCACCGGCGCCACCGAGGGCACCCGGATCGTCGACGAGGAGCAGTTCGGCCCGGCGCTGCCAGTGATCACCTACCGCGACGTCGACGAGGTCGTCGCGCGGGCCAACGGCACCATGTACGGCCTGTCAGGCTCCGTGTGGTCCGCCGACCCCGACCGAGCCGGCGCCGTCGCCGAGCGCCTCGACTGCGGCACCGCCTGGGTCAATACGCACGCGATGCTCGCCCCGCACCAGCCGTTCGGCGGCTTCAAGTGGAGCGGCGTCGGCGTCGAGAACGGCCCCTGGGGCCTGGCCGGCTTCACCGAGATCCAGGTCCAGTACCGCGCCAAGAGCTGATACCGGACGCCATGTCCCGGCCGTCTGCGCTGGCCGGGGCATGGGGTCGCGTGAGCACCGCCGTCGGTGTCACTCCCCGCGCCGGCAGCGCCGCTCGTGCCGCTCGTGCCGCTCGTGCCGGAACGGCACGCGGTCAGGGCAGAACTGGTTCCCAGAGGCGGCGGGAAAGTGCTTCCGGGTCGGTGACGAGCGAGGTCGGGACGTCGAAGCGGCGGGCCACGCCGGCCGGACCGGCGGAGCCGAACTCGGGCCAGCCCGGGTCCCCGTCGGTGGCGAAGCCGACCCAGGCCTTGCGGATCTCCTTCGACAGCACCACGGCTTCCTCGGGCGTCGGGGTGCCGAGCAGCAGGTCGGCCAGGCCGCCGGTGAGGTTACCGAAGGCCAGCGGCACGTCGACGCCATGGCAGGACCCGAGCGCACCGCCGAGCGCGGGCGACGCCCAGGTGAACTCGTAGCCGAACACGCGGCCGGGATGGCGGCGGGCGCACCACAGGGACGGCATCCGGAACACCCGGTCGGACAGGATCAGCGTGTACAGGTCCAGGTCGGAGATGCCAGGATGGGCGGCCCGGTACTCGGCCACTGCCGTGGCAGGCAGGCCGGCGCGCTCGGCCGTCGCGGCCGGGTCGGCCTCCGTCCGGCCCTCCAGCAGCGTGAACATCTGGTACTCGTCGCGGGTGAAGCCGACGACCAGGTCGACCTCGGCCCGCAGCCGCTCCCACGGCTGGCCCGCCACCAGGTCCCCGTCGACGATCGGCGCGTACGGCGTGACCTCGCCGGGCACGGCCTGCGCGACGTGGACGGCCTCGGCGGCGACGCCGGCGAACCCCTCGGCGGTCGCCGGCACGCCCAGCGCCGCGGCGATGCGTCGCGCGACCGCCGCGGCCTCGTCGCGGGTGTGCACGAAGCCGGCGACGCTCTGCGCGATCGCCCGCCGGAACAGGCCGCGCCCCGCATCGGCGGCGGTCAGGCAGGCGACCGAGGTGGCGCCGGCCGACTGGCCGAAGACGGTCACATTGCCCGGGTCGCCGCCGAAGCCGGCGATGTTGTCCTGCACCCAGCGCAGCGCGGCCAGCTGGTCGAGCAGCCAGCGGTTGTCCGGCCGGCCTGGCAGGTGGCCGAAGCCCTCGAAGCCGACCCGGTAGTTCAGGGTCACGACGACGACGCCGGCGCCGGCGAGCGTCTCGCCCTCATAGCCGGGCTGTGCCGACGAGCCGATGATGAACGCGCCCCCGTACAGCCAGACCATCACCGGCAGGCCGGCGCCCCCCGGGTCGGGCGTCCACACGTTGACGGTCAGGCAGTCGTCGCTGTCACCCGGCCGCCACAGCGGGTCCGGCGCGCCAACGAACCCGGGCTGCGCCGGGCTGGGCCCGAATCGGGTCGCCGCCCGCGTCCCGTCCCACCGCCCGGGCTCGGCAGGCGCGCCGAACCGCGCCGGCCCCGCGACCGGGGCCGCGTAGGGGATGCCCTGGAACATGTGGATCCCGGCGTCGGTGACGGTGCCGCTGACGGCACCGCACGTGGTCAGGATGGTCGGCCGCTCGCTCGGCACAGGCCACCTCCGTGAACGGGCCCGACGGCCGCCGTCCCTCCGTCACGATTCTGCCGTGTCTCGCCGCCTTTCCCAGGGATGCCGCGGCTGGACATTTCCCCGCCCCCTCCGTGGGACGGTCTCGGCCCGGACGGACGCCGGCGCCGATCAGCGGGTGATCAGGGTGCGACGACCACGGGACGGCTCCACCGAGGGGAAGCCGTTCGAAGCGAGGTCGCCGCCGTCGACCGCGCCGTCACCGTCATCTGGGCCAGCAGAGTCATCTGGGCCATCAGACGACGCCGTCGGCGCGCAGCTGGGCGATCTGGTCGGCCGAGCGGCCGAGGATCTCGCCGAGCACCGCGTCGGTGTGCTCGCCGAGCTCCGGGCCGAGCCAGCGGATCTCGCCGGGGGTCTCCGACAGCGCCGGCATGACGTTCGGCACGGCGAGCGGGCCGATCCGGGACTCCTGGGTCGTGATCGTGCCGCGGTGCTGGTACTGCTCGTCGGCGAAGATGTCGGCGATCGAGTAGAGCTTCCCGGCCGGCACCTCGGCCTGGCGGCAGCGGGCCACGACCTCGTCGCAGGGCAGCGAACCGACCCAGTCCGTCACCAGCTTGTTGATCTCGTCACGCGCCGCGAGCCGGTTCTGCTTCGGCCCGAACCGGTCCGGGGCGGACAGTTCGGGACGGCCCATCGCGCGCGCGAGCCGGGCGAACATGTCGTCGTGCGAGCAGGCGATCGCGACGCAGTGGCCGTCGGCGGTCCGGTAGTGGCTGTGCGGCACGACGTTCACCGTGTCGGCGCCCATCCGCTCGCGGGTGAAGCCGAGCTTTTGGTAGGCCGGCGCCAGCTCGTCGAGCGCCCGGAAGATCGACTCGTACAGCGCGATGTCGACGACCTGGCCGCGGCCGGTGGCCTCCCTGGCCCGTAGCGCCATCAGCACCCCGATGACGCCGTACATCCCCGACATGTAGTCGGCCAGCGACGTGGAGCCCGGGGTGACCGGGATGGCATCCGGCTCGCCCGCCAGGTAGGCCAGGCCCGAGAAAGCGTGCGCGATCCGCGCGAAGCCCGGCAGGTCTCGCAGCGGGCCAGACTGCCCGTAGGCGGACACCCGCAGCAGGACCGCGCCGGGATTGATCTCCTGGATCGCCGGGAAGTCCAGGCCCCACTTCTCCAGCACGCCGGGCCGGAAGTTCTCGATCACGATGTCGGCCCAGGCGACGAGCTCCCGCAGCAGCTCCAGCCCGCGCGGGTCGGTGACATTGATCGTCACCGACCGCTTGTTGCGCCCCTCGGACAGCCAGACCAACGTATCGCCACACTCCGTGTCGGTACCGAACCGACGCAGGTGGTCGCCGACACCGGGACGCTCGACCTTCACCACCTCGGCACCGAACTCACCCAGCACCGTGGCGCAGAACGGGCCAGCGAGGAACGTGCCGAGATCGAGGACCTTGACTCCGTCCAGCGCATGCATGCCGTGGACCTTCCGACGAGACGGGCGGACGCAGTCGAGAATCGGGTCACCCGCCGGATCAGGGCAAGGCACGAGTCCCACCCTCGCGGCCCGGCGGCACGGAAGGACTCAAGTTACTCGTAAGTGCGGAAACTCGGGCCAGGCGTCCCCGGCCAGGTGCAGCCCTGGCCGTCCCGTTCCGGCGCCCGCGACCCCGCGCCGGACTGGCCGCTGACGGGCGCGGGCAGCGCCGTGCCCCGGCCAGTCCGGCGGCGATACGGCGTGACCAGTGCCGCGGCGGTGCGAGGCGACCAGCCCGGCCACGGTGCATGGCGACCGGTGGGAACGACGCTCAGGACAGGTACGTCCCGCCGAAGGCCTCGATGAAGTCGAAGGTCTCCTCGCGGGAGGTGGAGTGGCAGGAGATCGACAGCCAGGTGACCCCGATCTTCTCAAGCTCGGCCCAGGTCTCGCGGTGCCGGTCGGCGTCCGCCGTTGGTGCGGCGGCCAGGGTCGGATCGGTGTAGAAGGACGTGAAGTCCAGCGGGCCGGGGCGCCCCGCGGCGGCGGCCGCGTCCTTGACCCCCTGGATGAGGGTGGCGAGTTGCTCGCGTGAGGTGATCGCCATCGTCTGGGCCGTGGCGGCCACCTCAGAGCTCGCGATCATCGGCAGCCAGCCCTGCCCCTTCTCGGCGGCCCGGCGCCGGGCCCGGCCCGAGTTGCCGCCGACCCAGATCGGGATCGGGTCCTGGACGGGCTTCGGCCGGGCGATGACGTCGCGCGCGTCGAAGTGCAGGCCCTTGTAGCTGAACGGCTCGCCGCTCCAGTGCAGCGGCAGCACGTCGAGCGCCTCGTCGAACAGCGCGGCCCGCTCGGCCAGGTCGACGCCGAGCGCGAAGAACTCGGACTTCTGGTAGCCGGTGCCCATGCCGAGGATCAGCCTGCCGCCGGAGAGCTTGTCGACGGTCGCCGCGGCCTTCGCCAGCTGGAAGGGGTTGTGGTAGGGGGCGACCACCAGGCTCGTCATCAGGCGCAGCGTGGTCGTCGCCGCCGCCGCGAAGGCGAGCCCGACGAACGGGTCGAGGCTCTGGTGGCCGCCGGTCTCGAGCCACTGGGCGCCGGGCACCGGGTGCTCGGTGAGTGAGATGGCGTCGAAGCCGGCCTTCTCAGCGGCGGCCGCGACCTCGTCCAGCGGCCCAGCGTCGAGCATGTCGCGGCTGGTCCCATTGGTCTCCGGGTATTGCAGGATGAAGCGCATACAACCTGCCTACACCGTGCGGATTGGTGGACGCATCCAACCGCGGGACGTGGGCGTGCGATCGCAGACTGCGCCGTCGTCGCCAGCACTTCCGCTGCTCTTCCGCCGGTCTACCAGGAGCCAGGACCTCCGGCGACCACCCTCATCCGTCAACGCGTAGCGGTCGACTATTGCACCGGCCCGAGCTGGCCGATGAGTTCTCGACGTCGACGTTAAACCGCAGCCAGCCAGCCGCCGGTCGCCGCGAGGCGGGAGGAGAAGTCAATGACCGCGGTGCCACAGAGCCAAGGCCCGCGCGCGAAGCTGCCGGCCAACGACCACCTGCGCAAGCTGGGCTGGCACACCATGGACACCCGCGAGCTCGTCTTCGACGACTGCTGCATTCCCGACGACCACCTGATCGGCGAGGAAGGCAACGGCCTGCGCCAGTTCCTGGAGGTCCTCGACGCCGGGCGCATCAGCGTGGCCGCGCCGGGCCTCTCCCTCGCGCAGACCGCGCTCGACCTGGCACTGCGCCACGCGACCGAGCGCGAGCAGTTCGGCACCAAGCTCTCCCGCTTCCAGGCGATCGGGCACAAGCTCGCCGATATGGCGACCGAGGTCGAGGCCGCGCGCGCCCTGGTGTATTGCGCGGCGTGGCTCGGCGACCAGGGCCGGCCGTTCTCCAAGGAAGCGGCCATGGCCAAGCTCTACACCTCGGAGGTCGCCAACCGGGCGGCGAGCGCCAGCGTCCAGATCCACGGTGGCTACGGCTACGTGCGCGAGTCGGCGATCTCGCGGTTCTACGATCACGGCCCAATCAGCCATTGGCTCCGCCCGGTCCTCCACTCGGACGCGGCGTTCGCCGGCCTGTCGGCACGCGGCCTGAATGCTTTCTCCCACGGCGTGGACCTGGTCGGCGCCGACCAGGCCGAGCTCGTCATCGACGGCCTCGGCCAGCAACTGTGGGGCACGCCCATGATTGCCTGGTCGGCCACGGACGAACCACTCGGGGTGTTCGCGCTCACCAACGTCGACAACCGGGACCTCAACGGGGAGTTGTTCGCCCTTTTCGCCGGAACCGAGGCGGCGGCCGCGCTGCGCCGTTACCTCGAGGTAGTGTTCTGGGCCTTTCCGCTGCGCCGGATAGCAGCGGCAGCGCTGCGCCCGGGCGGCACCTACCGAGAAGTTCTTGTACGGGCGGGGTTCACCTCGGAGGGTGTACTCGACGGCGCTGCCCTGCGCGGCGGCCGCCCGATCGATATCGAGATTTTCGCTACCATCCGTCCCCCGCTGGAGGAGCGATGACCTCCGCCGGCACGGCGGGATGAAGATCATCCGAGGAGGCGTCCGTGACGGACCGGGCCACGTTGACGAGGCCCGCGGCGGTTCGCCGTGGTTTCCTCCTGCTCTGGCAGCACCAGCGGCGGGCGGGCCTCGCGCTCCTCGTGCTCTCGGCGGTCGACGCGGTGGTGTTCGGATTCGGTCTCGTGCTGCTCGACCGCGCTCTGCACCGTCTCTTCGACGGCGGGAGCCTCGTGGTGGCGGGCATCCCGCTGATGGTGCTGGTCGCGGTACAGCAGGCCGCCGCGGCGGCCCGGGAGACGCTGGAGACACTTGTACGCCAGGAGACGTCCGCGGAGATCAACGCCCTGGTTCTCGCGAAGGTCCGCGGGGTCCCCTTCGAGGAGATCTCAGACAACAGCTGGCAGGGCAACGTCGGCCTGGTGCTGCGGGAGGCGTCCTACCGGCCCGGCGCACTCATCGAGAACGCCGTGTCGACCGTCCAGGCGGTCGCGGCACTGATCGGTATCTTCGCCGGCGCGGTGGCTGTTCTCGGGCCTTTGGTGCTGGTCCTGCCGCTCGTCGCGGCGCCGGCGCTGATCGTCGAGTCCCGTCTCCAGAACAGTCTGATCGACGTCCAGACGGCCTCGGCGCCGCTGCTGCTGCGCATGCAGTTCCTGTCACAGATGAGCATCGACGCCGACTGGCAGCGCGACGTCCGCGCCGCTGGTTCGCCGATTCTCGAGGTGGAGTACCGGCGGCTCTCCCGGGAGTACCTGCGGCTGCTCCGCCAGGTCGTCCTGCGCACGGCGGTCCGGCGCGCACTTGCCGGTGGCGGCGTCGGGCTCGTGCTGATCGCCGGCGGCCTGGCGCTCGCGAGGCAGGTGACCGACGGCCAGGCACCGGACCCTGGCACGGTGGCGATCCTGCTGGGTGTCATCGGGCTGGGCGCCCGCTACGTGTCCTCGCTGGTCTACGCGGCGGGCGAGTTGTTCGGTTCCGCGGAATATCTGCGGATCTTGTTCTCCTTCCTCTCCGTGGACGCCGTGGACGCCGTGGACGCCGTGGAGGCCGCGGCCGCCGTGGAGGCCGCGGCCGCCGGCGGGCCTGCCGCCCAGCCGGCGTCCGGGACGTATCCGCCGGCTTCGTCGGTCAGCGGGCCAGCGGCGCCGGCTTCGCCGACGGGTGTGGTCGGCACGGACTCCGAGATCCACATCCGAGACCTTCGGTACCGCTATCCGGGCCAGACCCGCATGGCACTGGACGGCATCGGCGCCGTGGTGCCGCAGGGACTCACCGCGATCAGCGGCCCGAATGGCGCCGGCAAGACCACGCTGATGAAGATCCTCGCGGGACTGCTGGTGCCCGCGTCGGGGGAGGTCGTCGTCCGTTCGCCGGGGAGCACGCATGTGGACTGGTCGTCGATGCGGCGGGCGGTGCTGTTTCAGGACTCGTCACACCTGCGCCTCACCGTCCGGCAGAACGTCACGTTGATGCCCACGGGCGGTGACGATGACGAGGTGTGGGCGGCGCTGGGCGCCGCGGGCCTGGGCGAGGTCGTCGAAAGCCTGCCCGATGGCCTGGACACTGTTGTCGGTGCGGGTTTCGGGGGCGTGGCCGACCTGTCCGGCGGACAGTGGCAGCGACTCGCCCTGGCCCGGCTGTACTTCGCCGACGCCGACGTCGTGCTGTGCGACGAACCGTCCAATGGCCTCGACCTTCAGGGTGAGGCCGATCTCATCGCCACGCTGGCACGGATGGGGCGGGAGAGGTTCGTGTTCATCGTGACCCACCGCCCCGAGACGATCAGCGCCTGCGACCGCGCACTGATCCTGGACGTCGGCCACGTGGTCTGGCTGGGGACGCCGGACGAGGCCATCCGCCAGCTCAGCTGGTCGGTCACCGCGAACCGTCAGCGACTCCCGGACAGTTCCCATGTCGGGCTCTGACGGCGACGAGCCGGCGTCGTTGCGGGGCCGATTCGTCTCCGTGCGCTTTGCCGGCGGACTGCCCGACGGCTGCTATGAAGCGTTCGCGGCCCAGATGAGCGGCACACCGATGATGGGTGACTGGTCGCCACCGAGCGACAGCGAGCGGGTCGCGGACCAGGACGGCGTCGTTCTCGAACGGGCCAGCGGTCGAGTCGTGGGCCTGATCTGCTCCACCCCCTCGGTGATCGTCCCGGACGCGGGGGTGATCAGCCTCTACTTCGGCCGTCTCGCCGGCGGCGAGGCATTCTTCCTCGAGGGAGCCCTGCGGTACTGCGGATGGCTCCTGCGCGAGCGGTACACGTCGCTGCACGCTGAGGTGCTGGTGGCCAACCGGCGCATGAACAGGATGTTCGAGCGGCTGAGCATCCCCCGCTCGGTGCTCCAGCGCCAAGCGCGCTATTTCGGTGGCCGCTGGTGGGACATTGGTCTGTATGTGATCTCGCCGGAACGATTCGCGAATGTCGCCGCCACCTGGGGCCCCTGTTCGACCCCGCCTGGGCCCTTGAGCGGCCAGCCGAGGGCCGCTCGGCTGTGGCGTACCAGAACCCGGCCGAAAACAGGCCCAGAACCCCTCCCGCAACCGGTTGACCGGCCCCGCCTCTTCGGCGATGACCTGCGGTTTTGCTCCCGCGGCAGGACTTCTGTGTTCAGGACAAGGTGCTTACGAGCTCCAGGGCTTCCCGCTGCAGCGCCGGCTTCCCGGCGGGTCGGAGTAAGGCCAGCGGACGAGCAGGTCGATGAGACCGCCCCCTGCACGGAAAACGAGTCCAGAGCGGCCGGTAGCCGGCGGGCGCGATCCCAGCCGAGCAGCACTCCGTCCCTATACGTCCGATCTCTGGATACCCAGCATTTCCCTGCACCCGTCCGTACGACCAGCCGACGACAACCCTCCGTCACTCCCAGCGAGCCGAGACCAACCACGGCCGCCCCAGCCGGCGGCTCGCAGCCGTCCTTCGGCAACTTCGTGTCAAGTTGCATCAACTCCGGCGGCAACAGCGCGGCCTGGTGCACCTGCGTTCTGTCGGGTCTCCAGCAGCAGTACTCCGCGGCGGCATGGGCGGCGCTGTCAACCAGGGAAGCGCCGGACGCCATCGCGGACGTCGCCGGGGCGGGCTGTATGCAGTACTACGAGTAACCGGCCATCCCTTCGCCGGCCGTCGGCCCTGCTCTGGGACCGCCGACCGGCGAGGCAGGGCTGGTTCCGCGATCTCGGCCGGTCCGCTCGCGCGCCAAGATGCCGAGGAGCAGAGCGGGCTAGTCCCGGATGACGTCCTCGACGGTGGTCGCCGTCACCGCGCGGCGAAGCCGCCGGTCGAGTTGATCCGTGTCGTCATCCCGGCGCTGCCGAAGACCGCGACCAGGAAGATCCAGCGCGCCGTGCTGCGCGGGCGGCACGGCCGCGGCTAGCCAGGAGGCAAACGACAGACCGCCAGCGGCAAATGGCAAGCGGCAAGCGGCGCCGACCAGCCCCGCTTCCTCATGTGTTCAAGGTCCTGTTCTGGCGCGCGTCAAGGACGCGGTGCGGTAGGAGGGTGACTCGTGACGGCGTACGTCCCCATCGACACGGCGTCGGGCTTCGGAGGTCCGCATGCTGTATGTGTTCGACGTGGACCAGCGACTCTGGCAGCGCACCGTCCGCCCGCAGGGCATCGGGATCATCGCCGCGTCCCTGCTCTCGTTCGGGACCGCGGAGCAGAAGCGCCGCTGGGCGGTGCCGATCCTGCGCGCCGAGATCACCGCCGCCCTCGGGATGAGCGAGCCGGGCGCGGGCTCCGACCTCGCGCGGCTGCGCGCCCGGGCCGTGCTCGACGGCGACCACTTCGTGGTCAACGGCCAGAAGGTGTGGACGTCGGCGCCCATGACGCCGACGTGCTGCTGACGTTCGTGCGCACCGACCCGGACGCGCCCAAGCACAAGGGCATCAGCGTGCTGCTGATCCCCACCGGCACACCTGGGGTGACCCGCCGGCCGTTCGGCTCGGTCGCGAGCCCCGACGACCTCGACTTCAACGAGGTCTTCTTCGACAACGCCCGCGGCCCCGCCGAGAACCTGGTCGGCGAGCTGGGCGGCGGCTGGAAGGTCGCGAACGGGTCCCTCGGGCACGAGCACACCCTGCTCTGGCTGCTGTTCGCCGAGCGGCTCGCGGACCTGCTGGTGGACTTCCACCCGGTCACGACGCTCGACTCCGACCGGTACGCGACGCTCGTGATGGACGCCACGCCCTGCGGTGGATGGGCTCGGCGGCGCTGGCCGGGGAGGCCCGCGGCGAGCAGGACGTGCCCGCCCTGTCGGTGCTGAAGCTGTTCGGCTCCGAGGCGGCGCAGGCGGCCACCGAGGCCGCGTTCGAGGCGGCGGGCACGGCCGCGCTCGACCACCCGACGCTCACCGGCCCGCTGTCGTACCTGAGCCTGGAGGTCTACGTCGTCTACGTCGCCAGCTGGTTCGAGCGCTACGTCCGCACGTTCTCCGGCACGATCGCCGGCGGCACCTCCGAGATCCAGCGGACCGTCATCGCCGAGCGGGTGCTCGGACTCCCCCGCGGCTAGCGGGCCATTGCCCGAGAAGGAAGGAACCGCCAGTCAATGACCAACGTTCTGGACCTGTTCCGGCTGGACGACCGGGTAGCGGTCGTCACCGGCGCGAGCTCCGGGCTCGGCGCCGGGTTCGCCCGCGCGCTCGCCCAGGCCGGTGCTGACGTAGTGCTCGCGGCCCGCCGGGTCGACCGGCTCGACGGCGTCGCCGACGACGTGCGGTCGGCGGGTCGGCGGGCGCTGACGGTCGCCACCGACGTCAGCCACCCCGAGCAGTGCACCGCCATGGCCAAAGCGGCCATCGCCGAGTTCGGGCGCGTCGACATCCTCGTCAACAACGCGGGAATCGGCACCGCAGTGCCCGCGCTGCGCGAGCGGCCCGACGAGTTCCGCCAGGTCATCGACGTGAACCTCAACGGCGCCTACTGGGCCGCGCAGGCGTGCGCGCGGGTCATGCAGCCCGGTTCGAGCATCGTCAACATCTCCAGCGTCCTCGGGCTGGTGAAGTCCTACGTTCCACAGGCCGCCTACGCGGCGAGCAAGGCCGGGCTGATCGGGCTGACCCGCGACCTGTCGCAGCAGTGGTCCGGCCGCAAGGGCATCCGGGTCAACGCCATCGCGCCCGGGTACTTCGCCAGCGAGATGACGGCGGACGTCCCGAAAGAGGAGCTGATGACGTTCATCGGCAACACCAGCCCGCTGGGCCGGCTCGGCGAGCAGCGCGAGCTCGACGCCGCCGTCGTCTTCCTCGCCAGCCCGGGCGCCTCCTTCATCACCGGCACCACCCTCGCCGTCGACGGCGGCATGTCGGGCCATTGACGCTGAACGCTCATGGCCCATGTCGATCTGCGGTGCCGAACGCGCCCAAATCGCGTCGGGCGCCCTGTACGGATGGGAAGGAGACGACTATTTCGGAACCCCTCGACCAGTCAAATGAGATTTTGTAGGTTCTCAAAAGAGATGACAGTTTCTCAAGAGAGATGTCGCCGATTTGTCGCCGACCGACAGATCGATGAGAAGTGGCTCGGCGCGATTTCCGTTCTTGCCGATCTTGGCGCCTTCTCATCGATCGCCGGCGGACCTGGATGATTATCAATCGATCGGTCTACGGGCGGTCGATATGCCGGAGATGCTGGTGCTTGCAGTGGTTCGGTGTCTCGTTCGAGCTGGCTTTTCTTATTGGACCACGGTTTCGCCTCGTCGGGCGCCCGCCCTACCGCCGACCTGCCGCCGAAGACCACCGAGGCTGTGGGCGCCCGGCCGGGCGCCCACAGCGCGAGGCGTCAGCAGTTGCGCAGCGTCGGTGACTGGTTGAGCAGTTGTCCGCGCGGCGAGATGAACGCCTGGTAGCGGTCGCCGCCGACGGCGGTCAGGCGGAACGCGGCGACGCGGTGGCAGTTCTGGAACGCCAGCTTGACGCCGAAGTGCCGTTCCAGGCCGCCGCGGATCGCGTCGCTGGCGAGCGCCCGCAGCAGCTGCCCTCGCTCGGCCTCGCTCGGCGGCGGTGTGGCGTGGTCGGCGAACTCTCCGTCGCCCGAGTCCAGGTCTGCGGCGACCTGGCTGACGACATCCCAGGCATAGGGCAGGGACTGGCGTACGCAGGCGACGAACTCGGCGTCGGGCACCTGGCCCGACTCGGCCTTCTCCAACAGGGCGGTGGGGACATCGAGCGACATGGCATTCCTCCTGGGTGGGCGGATGGATCGTTGTCGTGCGAGCGCGGAGGGTCAGGACGCTGGGGTGAGGTGGTCGACGGGCTGGTGTCGTCTGGGGTCTGGTCGGCGAGGAACGCGGGAGTCCGGCCGCTAGGCCGTGAGCCTGAGGGGTCAGGCCGTAAGGGCAGTGACGGGCTGGCTATCCGCCGAGGCGGTCCTCGCTGGTGGTACCGCCGCTTCCGTGTCTGCGGTGGGGTAGCGGAAGGTGGGATCGATCTGGTCGGTCAGGTCGACGCCGGTCGCGTCGTTGGCCCAGGCGCGGGCGTTGCGTACGTGGATGGCGTGCATCTGGGTGACGAAGCGGTCCCAGTCGCGGACGGTGGCGTCGACGGCCGCCTGTACCGCGGCGAGCGCGGACCGGTTCTCGGGTTCGAGGTCCTCGATGCCGAACGGGCGTCCCTGCTCCAGGGCCCGCACCGGCGCCGACTGGGTGAAGCACGCCAGCAGGTCGCCGCCGACGGCGTCGCGCAGGAAGGCGACGTCGTCCGAGCCTCTGACCTTGTTTCCGAGCACCGACAGTCGGACCTCGAAGTCGGCCGAGTACTGCCGGTACTGGCGGTAGACCGACACCCCCCTTGCGGGTCGGCTCACAGACCAGGAAGGTGTGGTCGAACCGCGTGAACAACCCGACGCGAACGCGTCCGCGCCCGCGGTCATGTCGACGACGACGTACTCGCCCGAGCTGTCGACGAGGTGGTTGAGCAGCAGCAGCTCCACCGCGCCGGTCTTGGAATGGAAGCAGGTCCCGCCGAGGTCGGCCTCGGTGAACGCGCCCGTGGCCAGCAGCCGCACACGCCCCGCATCCAGCCCGAACCGCGACCAGAGCGGGTTGTCCTCGGCCAGCGTCAGCAGCCGCGATCCCGTGCCCGGCGGCGTGGTCTTGACCATCACGTCCGCCGACGAGATCCGTGGGTTGTCGCCCCGCAGGTAGTCCTTGAGCTCGCCGAGATGCTCGCCGAGCGGCACCGGGACCGCGGCGTCGCCAAGGCCCAACGCGTCGCCGAGATGCTGGTTGATGTCGGCGTCGACGGCCAGCACCGGCCGGCCGAGGTCCGCGAGGTGACGGCACAGCAGAGCGGACAGCGTGGTCTTGCCGCTGCCACCCTTACCGACGAAAGCGATCTTCACGAGGGTCACTCCGAGTCATGGCGACATTGCCGAGCCGAGCTATCCGACATCGTAACGACAACCATTTTCATTAGCCCTCGCGGTCTCGGCGTGTCGGGCCGTAGGTCCCCGAACACACCGCACCCCTCGCCCGGACACGTCGTCTTGGGTCACGCGCGGACCGCCGGACCAAAATCAAGAGCCCGGCTACCAGCCATGGGGCCAGGAGGCGGCGCCGACGGCGGCCCGGAAGGCGTCAGGTTCGAGCCGGGTATGGCCGATCACCTGCCGCCCGGTGCGCAACCTGCTGGTCGACTACCCGCGCCACGCCAGCCATCGGAAGAACTTCTCCCCCTGCGAGGGGAATGACAGACCGCTGAGAAATGCCGGAGGACGGATCACTGAGACAGTCGATGGATGTCCAGGTTGCGGTAGCTCACGGGGGACAGTGCCGATGAGAACCTACAAATTTTACCGATGTAACATGCGATTTTCGATGCAACGATGATTGCATCGGATGCAACAGGCGGCTGCCGTGGCGCAACGCGTTGATCTTCCCGGTGCTGCGCACCTTGTACTCGATGCGAGAGTTGCGCATTTCGATCCAGCGGCGGCTGTATTCGCGGCGATGTTGGAAGGCTGGTCGCGTCAGCAGCGGAGCCGTTTCCTTCAGCCGGCCACGATCCGAGCGCGGCTGGAGCTGGTGCGCCGGTTCGCGGCGTTCACGAACCAGTACCCGTGCGAGTGGACGGCGGGTGAGGTGGAGGCGTTCACCTCCGAGCTCATCCCGCTTCTTCGAACGCGCTGAGCGACGTCAGGCGGAAGGGCCTGGTTCACGCTGCGTGAGGTTACGCGACCCCAGCATGGGCACGAATAGTAACCATGACAGCGCAGAAAGTGAAGCGTTGGGAGGGCGGGGCGCGGATGAAGCCGCTGGTCCGCCTCGGCATCGGTGTGAGCTGTGCGGTGGCGGTCGCGGGGCTACCCACGCCCGCGCGGGCCGCGTCGGCCCCGACCAGTCGTCCGCCGACGATGGTGGTCTCCCAACAGGACCGCACCTGGATGGTCGACTTCGCTCGGGGCAACCGCTTCGAGATCTATAGCGGTGGCCTCGCTGCCCGCAAGGGCGCCCGCCCCGCCACCCGCGCGGTGGGCCGGCGGCTCGTATCCGACCACACCGCGGCGCTCGCCGCGCTGAAGCAGGTCGCCCTACAGCTGCGGGTCTCCCTGCCGACCACGCTGTCCGCCGACCAGCAGCGCGAGCTACGCAAGCTCGGGTCGCTGCACGGCATCGCGTTCGACCGCGAGTTCCTCACCTTCGAGATCGCGGATCACCGCAAGGTCATCGGCGCGACGGTCCAGGTGACCCGGACTGGGACAAACCCAGATGTCAAGGCCTTGGCCCGCCACAACCTACCGACCCTGCGTACCCATCTCAGGCTGGCCCAGCAAGCCCTGACAGAACTTCCACCGACCCACTGACTGTGACAGCGCTCAGCCGCTACCACAGTCAGGCGCCCTCAGTCGGTGGCGGACGCGAATGCGCCCGCCACCGACTGAGGGCCATGGTCATGCCGAATCCCGGGGAGCCGTTCGGCGGGCTCGGCGGCGACGCGGCCGGAGGCTTCGGGTGACCGTCTTTCCGTCTTTGGCTAGTCGGTGACGGGGACGGCCGTGAGTCGGTCAGTGAGTGCCAGCCCGGGGGTCGGTCCGGCCGCTGTCGGCTCGGACCCGGCCCGGTGGGTAGGCGCGGCCGGGGCGACGGCGGCGGGGATGACTGCGGCGGGGGCGGCGGCCGCCGGGGTGCCGGCCGCGCTCTGGCGCGGAAGAGCGAAGGCGATGAGGCTGCTCGCCAGGGCGGCACCGCCGCCGACCAGCAGGCCGACCCGCATGCCGCTCTGCGACGGGAACACCGCCGAGCCGACGGTGGTCGTCATGCTCGACATCACGGTACCGAGCACCGCGCTGGCCGCCGACGTGCCGATCGAACGCATGAGCGTGTTCAGGCCGTTGGCCGCCGCGCCCTCCCCGGCCGGTACCGAGCGCATGATCAGGGTGGGCATCGCGGCGTAGGCGAGGCCGATGCCAACACTGATCACGGCGCAGAAGGCGAGCACGCCGAGGGGGCTGCCCGTCAGCCGGAGCGCGAGCAGGTAGCCGCTGCTGACGACGCCCGCGCCCACGACCAGCGCGACCCGCGGGCCGCGCACCGAGATCAGCCGGCCGGCGAACGGCGAGGCGATCATCATTGCGAGACCGGCCGGCGCCATCCACAGGCCGGTGGCGATCAGCGACTGGCCGAGGCCGTAGCCCGTGGCCTTCGGCAGCTGCAGCAGCTGCGGGGCGATCATCGCCTGCGCGTACATCCCGAAGCCCAGCGCGACCGAGGCGATGTTGGTGAGCAGCACCGGGCGGCTGCCCATGGTGCGCAGGTCGATGAGCGGTCCGTCGACGTGTAGCTCGAACGCGCCCCAGGCGACCAGGACGACAACGCCGCCGACGGCCAGGCCGAGCGTCGCGGGACTCGTCCAGCCCCAGTCGCCGCCCTTCGACACGGCGAGCAGCACGCCGATCAGGCCGGCCGAGAGCAGGATCGTGCCGGGCACGTCGAACCCGCCGACGCCGCGCACCGGCGACTCGGGGACCAGCGTCGCGGCCAGGGCGACCAGCACCACTCCGATCACGGCGGAGCCCCAGAACAGCACGTGCCAGTCGGCCTTCTCGGCGACGATCGCCGCGACCGGCGGGCCGAGCGCGGCACCGACGCCGAGCGACGAGCTCATGACCGCCATCGCGGAGACCGTCCGCTTGGGCGGCAGCAGGTCGCGCATGATGCTCACGCCGAGCGGGATCGCGGCGATACCGATGCCCTGCAGCCCCCGGCCCACGACCATAGGCCCGATCGACGAGCTCAGCGCGCAGATCAGCGAGCCTACGGCCTGCGCCAGGAGGGCGACGAGCAGCAGCCGCCGCTTGCCGAACAGGTCGCCGAGGCGCCCGAACAGCGGATTGGCGACCGCGCCGGCGAGCAGGGTGGCGGTGATCGCCCAGAAGGCGTTGGACGTCGAGGTGTGCAGCAGCGTGGACAGCTTCGGGACCAGCGGCACCATCAGCGTCTGCATCAGCGCCATCGCGGTGCCCGCGGCCGCGAGCACCGCGATGATCGCGTTCGGTCGCGCCGCCTGATCCGCCGATTTCTCCGGGTCAGTGGTGGTGGCCTTGCTGGCGCTCATGAGCTCTCCCCGCTGGCACGACACCATCGATATGCACGATACACAATATATGTATCAAGCATACTCAAAAACCCAAAGCGCCAATAGTCCGGGCGCCGGGTGACTTCGCCCACCCGACATGTCAGAATCTGATTCTGATGACGCAGAACGCAGATCGCCAGCTCGCGGCGGCAGGCGCGGGGTCGCCCAAAGTATCCAAGCACGCGCCGACGGCGACGTCGGACGAGGTCCCGCGACCGGCGGGCGACGTCGCGGCGCGCACCGCGGCGCGCACGCTCGCCGCGCGCACCGCGGGCTACACCAACGAGGTGCGCCGGCTGCTCGACGCCGGCCTCGAGGTGATCCGGCGCAACGGCGTCGCCTCCCGGCCCCGCGTCGCCGACATCGTCGCCGAGGCCGGGCTGTCCAACGACGCGTTCTACCGCCACTTCCCGTCCAAGGACGCGCTCGTCACCGCGCTGATCGAGGACGGCAGCGAGCGGCTCGCCAGCTACACGGCCCACCAGATGAGCAAGGACCCGGCGCCCGCGGGCCAGGTGCGCCGCTGGGTCGAGGCCGTTCTCGGCGAGGCCAGGGGCGAGGTCGCCGCGTCGACGCTGGCCGTGCTGTGGAACGGGGCCACGACCAGGGAGGCCATGCCAGGCCTGCACCCGGCCGCCGGGTCGATGTCGGTGCTGCTGCGCGCGCCGCTCGCCGCACTGGGCAGCGAACACCCGGAGCTCGACGCGGCGCTGTCGGCGCACGCCGCCTTCGGCATGCTGGCGGACTACCTGTGGCGGCGCGTCGAGCCGACCGACGCCGAGCTCGGCCAGATCACGGCCTTCTGCCTGCGAGCGGCCACACCGACGACGCCCAGCCGCTCATGACACGGCCACTCGGCCGCGCTCGCCGCGCTCGGCATGCCGCTGGAGGTCGCCGGCCCCGGCCCGGACGGGCGCCCTACTGGGCCTCGCCCCGGATCGAGACCGCGGGCATCGAGATCGTCCGGGACGGTGACGGCATCGCGCTCGGCGGGATCCGCTCCCCGCGCGTGGAGGTGCCCGTCGACGTGCTGTCCGGCATTCCCGGCCCGGACCCGTCGCTGATCTGCCAGCTGCTCGGCTCGACGGTCGCGCTTGCCCCCGAGCGGATCCGGGCACTCTACCCGGCACGCGAGGAGTACCTGGCGCGTTACACGACGGCCACCGACCGGCTGATCGCCGAGGGCTTCGCGCTGGCCGAGGACCGGGAGGCCCTGCTCGCCTACGCCCGTCCCGACCGCATCTCGTAGCCCCGAGGGATCTGGTACCCCGTCACGCCGCGGCGCGACGGGCGAACCCACCGGAGCAGAATGCCCAGACCTCGTCGGTCGTCAGCGGATGGGCGCTGTCACTCTCCCTCGCGACGGCGGTCGACTGGGCGAGGAACATCACCGACTGCATGACCATGGCGGCGGCGCGACGCGGGCGCAGGTCCGGCCGCAGCTGACCGGCCGTCTCGGCCCGGGCCATCAGCTCCGCAAAGACGCTGAGCATGGGTTCGTGCGCGGAGCGGACCTCCGCCGGGTAGGTCACCAGCAGCTGGGTGGCGAAGTCCGTGAACAGTGGATGGCGGGTCGACGGATCCGGCAGGGAGCTCTCGAACAGCATCCGGACCGCCAGCTCGAGGCCGGTCAGTGGATCCGCCTCGGCCCCCGCCGTGGCGCGGATCGCGTCGGCGGAGCGGCGCAGGGCGTTCTCGAACAGCGCGAGAAGCAGCTCGTGCTTGCCACCGAAGTGCTGGTAGAAGCTGCGCAGCGACTGGCGCGACCGGTCGACGACCTCCTGCACGGTGAAGTCGGTGGACTCCTTCTCCAGGATGATCTCCTGAGCAGCTTCCAGGAACTGCTGCACCTTACGCTCGGCGCGCAGGCGCGCGGCCTTGGTGGAGCGCTCGACGGCACGCTGTTTCCACGCCGGCTCCTCGCTCAGCGTGCTCACGGAAAGCTCCTGGTCCTGCGCCATGAGTAGAACGTACTCCTCGCTCTGCGTCCAGCCATGTGTGCCCTTAGCCCCCTCCCACCGCGCCGCTGACGAGACCAATGCTTCCATCTTGAGAGAATATTATTCTCAAACCGGTTCGGGCGGAAGCCCGTCAGGAGACCTTCCGTGGCATCGAACCCACTGACCGACGGGAGCCGGCATGCTCTTTGAGCTGGACTCCGACCAGCAGCTGTGGCGCGCGACCGTACGCGACGTGCTCGCCAAGGAGTGCCCGCCCGCGCTGGTCCGCTCCGTCGCGGACCAGGGTGCGGACCCGGGCCCGCTGCGGCGGACAGCACCAGGCCCTCCGCCTCGAGCCCGGCCCGCAGGTCCGCCGACAGCTGCCCCCGCCCAGCAACATCCGGCTGCGGCGGCGGTAGCGTAGAGCCTGGACGGCACGCCATGGTGTACGAATTCCTGGCCGACCTCGTGGTGGTGATCCATCTCGTCGCCATCGGCTTCATCGCCGCCGGCGGTCCACTCGTCTGGCGGTGGCCCCGCCTGCTGTGGTTGCACGTGCCCGCCGTCGGCTGGGGTGTGGCGATCATCTCCATCGGCTTCGCCTGCCCGCTGACCGTGCTGGAGAAGTACCTCCGCCGGCTAGGTGGCGAGCAGGTGTACCGGGGCGCGTTCATAGATCACTATCTGGCAGGCGTCGTCTATCCCGAGCGGCTTACCTGGCTTGTTCGTGCGCTCGCGGTGGTAGCGACGCTCACCGGATATCTGGCCTGTGTCGTCAAGCTGCGTCGCCGACGCCCACAGGCCCGGAAGCCACGGCGGGCAGCCGCGGAGTGCGGCGTGTTGGTAACCGTGTTGGTGACTCAGCCCGACGGCGAGGTTGCCGAGCCGATCGAGCAAGAAGACCGCCGATCCGTCGACCTACCGACCACGAGGCGATTGACGATCACTAGGCGCGGCCCGGCGGGGTTCCTGGCGGCCGTCGGTCTTCGCTCCACCTCAACCTTCATGGGTCGGCTGTGTCAGGTGCTCGGCCGGGTCGTGCCGGTGAGAGGATGGCCGTACAGATCGCGGTCGGTGCCGTTCGGGTAGGTCCGGACGGACGGGGGTGCCGGTGGACGACGACCGGCCGGATGACGGCCTGGCGGACGACGAGGTGCGGGAGTTCGCAGCGGTCTTCCACGACCCCGCGGCGGCCGGCCGGCTGCTGGATCAGGCCGGGTTCCCCGCCGGCCGGCGCCCGTGGACCTCGTCGACGCCTGAGGGGTACTGGTTCTCCGTCGCGGCGGCAGTGCGCGACGGCATCGTCCCGAACGGCCGGTCGCGGTTGTTGACGGCCGCGCACCGGATGTACCCAGCCAACTCGGTCTTCGCCCGCGGCGGCCGGCTTCTCCTCGAGGATGGTCTGGCCACGCCAGCCGGCCGGGCGAGGCGGACGACGCCGCGGGCCTGGAACGTGCCGGGACGACTCGCACGGTTCGTCGGCCGGGACGCCCTGCTCACCGACGTGCACGCCAGGCTGACCGGCGGGGCACGGGTGGCGCTGGTCGCACTGGATGGCATGGGCGGGGTCGGCAAGACGTCGCTCGCGATCGAGTACGCGCACCGGCACGCCGACGAGTTCGACGTCGTCTGGTGGGTGCCCGCCGAGCGGGCCGACCTCGTCGAGACGAACCTGGCCGGCCTCGCCGAACCGCTCGGTCTGACGGCCGGCTCCGACGCTGAAGCCGTCTGGGCGGCGCTGGGACGGGTCGCGTCCTGGCTGGTGATCTTCGACAACGTCGAGGACGTCGAGGACGTCGCCCGGTTCCAGCCGTCGGGCGGCGGCCGGGTGCTCGTGACGTCGCGGCGCCGGGCCGCACGCGAACTCGGGGTGGCGGTGCCGGTTACGACGTTCGCCCGGTCCGCCTCCCTCGAACTGCTGCGAGCCCGGGTCCCCGGCATCGACCCGGTGGCCGCGGACGACGTGGCGGAGCTGGTCGGCGATCTGCCGCTGGCGGTCGCGCAGGCCGCCGGCTACCTGGACGAGACCGAGACCCCAGCCGCCGAGTATGCCCGGCTGCTGGCCGACCAACCGGAGGAGGTGTTCCCGCGACAGCGGCACGAGGTGGCCAACCCGTGGCAGCTGTCTGTGGACAGGCTGCGTGTGGAGCAGCCGGCGGCAGTCGAGCTGCTGGAGCTGTGCGCCTGGTGCGCGCCGGACCCGGTCCCGCTAGGGCTGTTCACCGCGGCTGCGGCCCGGCCGGGCGAGGGGCCGCTGGCCGCGGCCCTGGCTTCCGGTGGTCGGGCCTGGATCGACGCGGTCGGCACGCTGGTCGGTTACCACCTGGTCCAGCGCGACGGCGACGTGCTGGTGACGCACCGGCTGGTGGCGGCGGCCGCCCGGCAGGCGATGCCACGGGAGCGGGCCGACGATCGCCTGGCCACGCTCGCCGCGCTGCTGCACGCGGTCCTACCAGAGGAGACCTGGAGCCGCCCGGCCGGTCGCCCTACCTGGAGCCAGCTCCTGCCGCACGTTCTCGCGGTCGTGGAGCGCGCGCGTGGCCGGCGCGAGCAAGCCTTCGACGACGTCTCCTGGCTCGCCGACCGCGCCGCCACCCGTCTCCAGGAGCTAGGCCTGCTCACATCCGCCATCGCCCTGTTCGAGAAGACGCTCGCCGACCGTCGACGCGTCCTCGGCCCCGACCACCACGAAACCCTGACCAGCGGCAACAACCTCGCCGTCGTCTACTACGAGGCCGGGCGGCTCGACGACGCCATCGGCCTGCACGAGCGCACACTCGCCGACCGCGAACGCACCCTCGGCCCCAACCACCGCCACGTCCTGACCAGCCGCAGCAATCTCGCCGCCGCCTATCAGTGGGCCGGGCGGCTCGACGACGCCATCCGCCTGCACGAGCAGGCACTCGCCGACCGCGAGCGCATCCTCGGACCGCACCATCCCCGGACCATGAACAGCCGCAACAACCTCGCCCTGGCCTATGGGTCCGCCGGCCGGCTCGACGACGCCATCCGTCTCCACCAGCAGGCACTCGCCGACCGCGAACGCACCCTCGGACCCGGCCACCCCGAGACCTTGAACAGCCGCGGCGACCTCGCCGGCGCCTACCAGGCGGCCGGCCGGCTCGACGACGCCATCCGCGAATACCAGCGCGCACTCGCCGACCGCGAGCACGCCTTCGGATCCCACACCCCGAGGACCCTCGACAGCCGCAACGACCTCGCCCTCGCTTGCCAGGCCGCCGGGCGACTCGACGAGGCCGTCGGTCTCTTCCAGCGCACGCTCGCCGACGCGCAGCATGTGCTCGATACGAGCCACCCCCGCGTGACGGTCTATCGGACGAACCTCGAACGGGCACTCGAAGGCACCCGCCGGCCCGAAGCCTGACCGATCCCGAGGGCCGGCTCCAGCTGGGCCAGCCGCGGCGCCGTCCGCTGGGCGCGGATGAGGGCGCCGGCCTGGCGGGTCAGCTCGCGGGTGCTGCCGAGGAGGCCGTCGAGGACCAAGACCAACAGGCCGAGGTCCTTGACGATGACGGTCTTCATGATCTCGCTGGAGCCGCCGTAGATGCGGCCGACGCGGGCGTCGGCCCAGGTACGGGCGGCCGGGTACTCGGTCGTGTAGCCGTAGCCGCCGAACAGCTGACGGACGACACCGCCACCATCCCGCTCGTTGCCCTCTGCCGATTCTCGCAGCAGAATGCTGCCATGGCTGCGATTACGATTCGAGATGTGCCGGACGAGACTCGTGACGAGCTCGCGTCCCGCGCTGCACTCAGCGGCCGCTCGCTCCAGGAGTACCTGCGGCTCCAGCTCATCGAGATCGCCCGCCGGCCGGACCCGGACGCCCTGCTCGCCCGGATCCGCGACCGCAAGCAGCGTGTCGGCAGCACGCTGTCGGTCGAGGCGATCCTAGGCCATCGCGACGCCGACCGGGCATGACGCTCGTCGTCGACTCAGGCTTCGTCGTGGCCGCCCTGGTCGACAGTGGCGCTGTCGGCACGTGGGCGGACCGACTCCTTGGTAGCGACGATCTAGCCGCTCCTCATCTCATGCCCATCGAGGTCGCGAACATCCTCCGGCGGTCCATGCTGGCTGGCCAGATCTCCACCGACACGGCCGCGCTGGCCCACGCGGACCTGCTCAGGCTCCGAGTTGAGCTGTTCGCCTACGAACCGTTCGCCCAGCGCGTCTGGGAGCTGCGGGAGAACGTGACCTCCTACGACGGCTGGTACGTGGCCCTCGCGGAGTCGCTGAACGCGCCGATCGCGACCGTCGACCTGCGGCTAGCGAAGGCCACCGGCCCCCGGTGCACCTTCCTCACCCCTTGACCCTCACCCCTTGACCGGCATCCCAAGGCAGGCCGCCGTCCGGTCAAGGCACCGTCGAGCCTGGATGAGCGTGAGCGGACGTCCAGCCGCAGGACGCTGGTCCTCTCAGTCGCAGGAGACCCATTGACAGAAATGGACCTACGCGCCCAGGCCGACTACGACACCGGCGAGGTTCGCATCAGCCGCCATCGCCACGAGGACGGCGAGAGCATCGGCGACACCGGGCTCATCCGGCCCCTCGACAAGCCGGACGACGAGGTAGACCTTGGCGAGCTCGAAAAGGCCGCTGACAGACTGCTCGCCGAGAACGGCCTGAGGCGGACCGGCCCATGGCGCCGAGGCCGGCAGTGGAAGATCGTGACCACGGTCATCGAGGCCTAGCGGGATCCCGCCCGCGACCGCACGGATCCCTGTTGCCGCCGGCGGCTTGGTCGACCCGTACGGCCGCCTGGTCCTCGGGTTCTAGGCTTGGTCCTCGGGTTCTAGAAGGCGCCGGCTCGGCGGATACCGCGGGCTCGATGGGCTCGATGGGCTCGTCCAGGTGATGCATGGGCATCAGTTCGGCGAGCACCGGGTGGTCGCCGACGGCGTGCGCCGGCCGGCTCACGGCCAGGGCGTGCTCGACGTCACCACGTTTCCACGCGGGGCTGAGTAGGACGACGGACGCGCCTAGCCGCCAGACGGCCAGGACGGCCATGATGAATTCCGGACGAGTCGACGACATGAGCGCCACCCGGTCGCCGGCGCGGACTGCGCCTTCGGCGAGCCTGCGCCAGGCCGCTGACCAGGGCGTCCAGGCGGGGCCGGCTGTACTCCTGCTCCTCGAAGACGAGGATCACCATGGAGAGGCTCCCGCCTCGTCGGTGGAAGCTAAATTCTCATCTAGTTAGAACCTTAATACCAGAGGATGCCGTCACATGCCGAGACCGCCACTGTTCCAGCGTGCGACCGTCACCCGGGTCATCGACGAGACGGCCGACGCCCGCACCTTCGCGCTCGCCCCGGTCGGCGGCCCGTGGGACTACCGCGCCGGCCAGTTCTGCACGTTCAAGGTCATGGTGGACGGCGAGGAGCTGCTGCGCAGCTACTCCATGTCGAGCGCACCGGAGACCGACGGCGAGCTGGCGGTGACGGTCAAGCGGGTGCCCACGGGCAAGGTGTCCAACTGGATGATCGACAATCTCGCCAAGGGTGACGAGGTCGAGCTGACGAGGCCCCACGGCGTGTTCTGCCTGAGCGACACCGACGCGCCGCTGGTCGCCTTCTGCGGCGGCAGCGGGATTACCCCGGTCATCTCGCTCGCCAAGAGCGCGCTCGCCTCCACGGGCCGCAAGGTCCGGCTGCTGTGCGCCGACCGGGACCAGCCGGCCGCGATCTTCTGGCAGGCCCTGGCCGACCTCGCCGACCAGTACCCGGACCAGCTCTCGGTCACCCGCCACCTCGACGTCGAGAAGGGCTTCCTGGACGCCGACGCCGTCCGCGCCTTCCTCGGCGACGACGTCCACGCCGACGTCTACATCTGTGGGCCGACGCCGTTCATGGACCTGGTCGAGGCCGCCGTCCCGGGGCCGGGCAAGGTGTTCGTCGAGCGGTTCGGGGGGGTGGCGCCGCTACCGCCGCAGGAGGAGGACGGGGCCGGGGCCGCCGGGGCCGCCTCCGGGGCCAGCCAGGTACTCGAGGGCACCGTCACGATCATCCTCGGCCGCAAGGAGGCGACCGTACCGCGCCGGCCGAACGAGACCCTGCTGGAAAGCGCCCGCCGCGCCGGCCTCACGCCGCCGTTCTCCTGCGAGTCAGGCACCTGCGCCACCTGCATGGCACACGTCGAGGAGGGCGAGGTCTCGATGCGGGTGAACGACGCGCTGACCGACGACGAGGTCGCCGACGGCTACGTCCTCACCTGCCAGGGCCTCCCCCAGTCCGAAACGGTCATCGTCCGGTACGAGTGAGCGACAACGCACGGCGCCGGGGGAGCGCGTCGCGCTCCCCCGGCGCCGGGGTACGGAGGCTGTCCGGTCTCAGGAGGTCGAGGCACGGAGGTCGGCGGCGATCTAGGCGTAGACCTCGCGGGTGCGGCGCTTGGAGGCCACCAGCTCGTCGCGGTTGTCGCCGATCGGCAGCAGCCGCAGCTGGTCGCCGACCTGAAGGCCGCCGAGTCGACCGAGCGGGTCGGCGAGATTGTCCAGCAGATCCTGCGCGCCCAGCACCGCGCCGGCGGCTCCCGGCGGCTGGGCGCCGAGCTGCGCGCCTTCGCCGGCTTCCTGCCCTGGGTGTTCCGCGTCGAGAGCGGGCTGACGCACGCCGACGTCATCGCCGAGATGGAGCGGGTCATGGCCGCGATCGCCGCGGGCGACGGCGAGGCGGCCTCCCGCCAGCGCGTCGCCGACTTCCGCGCCGGCGGCGAGCGCGTCGTCACCGCCCTCACCGCCCGCGGCATGCTCTGACAGCTCCGTGGATCGGACTCCGCTACTTCGGGCCGTTCCTGCCTGGGCAGGAGTGCCGTTCCGAACACCCCAAGACGAGAAAGCGCCACCGGTTGAACCGGTGGCGCCACCGGATTTCGACTTTCGGCTGTGGTCCCTACGGTCTGGGCGCCACCGAAAATCGATCGATCTCTCGGACCGCTACGCGATGGGAGCCGGCGCCGGTGCGGTCGGAATCGAAGGCGCGGTCTGCGTGGCGGTGGTCAGCGGGGGCTGTGCCACGGCGGTTGACGACGGGTAGTCGCTGTCGCCGCCCCACCGCTTCGAGCTGAACCAGATCACCGTCGTGTGCGTGAACTTGATCTTCTTCTTGATGATGTTCTTGTGGCGGTCGCCATGGCCCGGGTCGTAGGCAACCGGCTGGTTGGTGCCCATCCCCCAGGTGTACGGGTCCGAGGGCTGCTGGTACCCGGCATTCCCGACCCCCGACTGGTATCCCGGGTCGTTGGCAACCGGCTGGTAAGCGCCCGTCCCCCAGCTGTACGGGTCCGCGGGCAGCTGGTACCCGACATACTCGCCGGGGTCGCCGTACCCGCTCCCGTACTCGTCGCCGTACCCGTCGTGCTTCTTGTCCTTGTTGTCGAACCAGACGGTCTTCTCCCAGGTGACCGAGTCCTTCTTCTTCTTGATGTTCTTGTGGGGGTGCTTCCAGTAGTCGTCCGCAACGGGCGTCGACGCAGGTCCGGCGAGCGTGGCCGGGTCGGCCACGTCGGCCGGGTCCGTGACGTCGACCGGGTCGGTCGCGTCAGCCGGGTCCGTGGCGTCAGCCGGGTCGGTCACATCGGCCGGATCGGTCACATCGGCCGGATCCGCGACGTCGACCGGGTCGGTCGCGTCAGCCGGGTCCGTGGCGTCAGCCGGGTCGGTCATGTCCGTCGGGTCGGCGAGCGCGGTCGGGTCCGCGTAGCCCTCATCGGAGCCCGGGTCGTCCCCGTAGCTTTCGTCGGGTTCCCCGTATGGCTTCTTCTTGTCGTGCTTCTTGTCCTTGTCGCCGAACCAGACGGTCTTCTCCCAGGTGACGGAGTCCTTCTTCTTCTTGATGTCGCCTTCCTTCTTGCGCTTGTGCGGATCCTCGTACGCAGCTAGCGTGGCGGCGTCGGAATCCTCGTCGGCGGGACCGTTCAGCCCGGCCCCGCCCATCTCGTCACCGTCGCCGTACGGCTTCTTCCCATCGTGCTTGTCGTGGTGCTTCTTGTCCTTGTCGTCGAACCAGACGACCCGCTCGTGGGTAAAGGAATCCTTGACCTTCTTCACGGTCGGACCGTGCGGCCGGTCCGCGGCCTGCGCGGCAGTCGTGCCCGTGCCGATGGCAACGGCTACGGACACCAGACTCGATGCGGCCAGAAGGGCGGTACGCCGCCCAATCCCACTCTTCATTCGTCACCCTTCACACGGCACGTTGTCCTCCATCTGCGGGCGACAACATAACCGGTCGGGGCGCTGGCAGCGGCGGCGCAAAACCCGCGTGTTGCCAGCGCCTTCACGGCGTCTCCTCTGCCGAGATTGGGCGGTTTGAGGAATGCCGCGGGTGATTATTTCCATATCCGCCTACCGGCGCGGTGGCGACTCCCAAGAAAGGCAGGACAGGCGCGCCGAAGGAGATAGTTCCAAGCTTTGCGGTCCGACCGGACGACCCGTCAACAGTTCCACGGAATAGTCACGACGTAGGTCTCGATCCCGAAGCTGTCAGGCATTTCCCTGGCGGCTGGTCAGACGATGAACGGCAGCCTCTCGTAGCCGCGGACGGTGCTGGTGTGCAGCCGGACGGCCTCGTCCCGGTCGACGTCCCACTCGGGGAATCGCCGCAGCGTTTCCTCGATCGCGACCCGGCCTCCAGACGGGCGAGGCCCGCGCCGAGGCAGAAGTGGATGCCGTGGCCGAAGGAGACATTGCCCATGCTCGAGGTGCGGATGCGTGATGACGTGCCCGCAGCGAGCGGGTGCCGATATTGCCGGTCGCCCACTGGACGACCCGCAGTGGGGTCTGGGGTAACGCGGCGTCCGCGGTGCCGGCCGGGCCGGCGGACGTCGTCGTCATGAGTCTGACCTCCTGAGCAGGAACGCGCCGCCCGGGGCGCCGCCGCCGGTGGAGACGACCGCGGTGCGGGCGTCGGCAACCTGGCGCGGGCCGGCCTCGTGGCGCAGCTGGGTGATCGCCTCGTACAGGAACCCGAAGCCGTGCAGCCGTCCCTCGGAGAGCTGGCCGCCGTGCGGGTTCAGCGGCAGGTCGCCGTCGAGGGCGATCCGCCGGCCCTTGTCGAGCCAGTCCTGGGCCTCGCCGAAGCCGCAGAAGCCGAGGGCCTCGATCCAGGAGATGGCGTTGAAGGTGAAGCCGTCGTACAGGCAGGCGAGGTCGACGTCCGCCGGGGTGAGGTCGGTGCGGGTCCACAGGTGCGCGGCCGGGCCTAGGACCAGCGGCTCATGCGTCATCGTCGCCTGGTCCCAGGAAGGGCGTTCGAGGATCTGGGTGCCGACGGCCTCGACCTTCACACCCGGCTTCGGCAGGTCGGGGGCGACGTCGGCGGCCGAGACGATGACGGCGACGGCACCGTCGCAGGGAACGTCGCAGTCGTAGAGGCCGAACGGCGTCGAGATGAGGCGGGCGGACATGTAGTCGTCCAGGCTCATCGGGGCGCGGTAGATCGCCTCCGGGTTGCGGGCGGCGTTCGCCCGGCCGTTGAGCGCGATCGCCGCCAGCATCTCCCGGGAGGCTCCGTAGCGGTGCATGTACTGGCTGGCCGGCAGGGCGATCCAGCTCGCCGCTGAGATGGCGCCGAACGGGTGGCGCCACTCGCTGTACGCGCCGGTCACCCGGCCGGGCGTGCCGCCGAGGCTCAGCTGGCGGTAGGAGGCCTCCCAGACGGTCCGGAAGCACAGCACGTGCCTGCACAGGCCGGCTGACACGGCGAGCATCGCCTGCACGATCGCGCCGGCCTGGCCGGGCAGGTCCCCGCCACCGTTGATCCAGGTCGGGCGGATGCGCAGCGCGTCCTCGACGGCGTTCACACCGCCCTCGCTCATGCCCATGTCGCTCATGCCCGGGTAGGTCGACAGGCCGTCGATGTCGTCGATGGTGAGACCGGCGTCCGCGATCGCCTTCAGGCAGGCGTCCGTCGTCAGCGACAGCGGGTCGACCATGAGCCGGCGCCCGATCTTCGACCGGCCGATGCCGGACAGGACGACGTCCTGCTCGAAGCGCCGGGAGGACAGCGGTGCGCGGGGCGCGGGCAGGTTCGGCTCGCCGACGCGGTCGCGGGTCTCGTCGGGGGCGCCGGTCGGCGCGAACATTGGCAGCCAGACATCCTCGTGCTGCTCGAAGGTGACCTGGACCTGCTGGCCGATGTGCACCTCGGCCGGCTCGCAGCCGACGATGTTGGTCGTCAGGCGGACGTCGTCGCTCTCCTCGATCGCGACCGCGGCGATGACGTAGGGCGGCGTCAGGTCGGGCAGCCACTGCTGCACGTTGACGGTGTAGCCGACGATGCTGGCCCGGCCCGAGACCTCTTTCGGCGAGTGGGCGCTGCCGCGGCAGGAGGGGCAGACCGGGACCGGCGGGTGCACGAGCGTGCCGCAGTCGTCACAGCCCTGGATGCGCAGCTTGCCGTCCGCTCCGGACTTCCAGAACCATTCGCTCGCCGGGGTCAACGCGGGCAGTGGCCGCATCGCAGCTCCTTGTCGACGGTGGACCACCAGCCGCCGGCCGGGGCGGCCTGTCATGTCCTGGCATGCAGGTGGGTGGTTTGCAGATGAGTGGTACCACGTTTTCAACATCGACGCCGAAACAGCGTTCTGGATCATCAAGAACCGGATCGACAAAAGGCAGAAGGCAGAAGGCAACAACGGTCGGCGGCGGTTAGGACGGCGGCAGTCGGCGCCAGACGCCCGGCGCTTCAACATCACGCGAGTGATGACCGCGCGTACACTGAACGTGGTTGCTCCTACCCGTTCGCATCACCAACTCGATCGCACAACTGCAGTGTCGAGGTTCGGTCGATCCCAGTCTCGACCCGACGATCGCCGCCTCGGCGCTCGGCGCGATGGTGACCCGATTCGCCGAGATGTGGCTCGTCCAGAATCTTTTCCAACCGGACTTCGACGACGCCGTAGAGCAGCTGACCCGGCTGTTCCTGAACGCGCTGCACCTGCGCGACACGCCGGCCGACGCGGACATAACCGAATAGCGGCGCCACGCATCGCCGCACCGCCGCGCCACTGCACCGCCGCGCCGCTGCACCGCCGCACCGGCCCTCGGCGATGCGGCGGTCGGCCCGCATCTCGTCGACAATTCCGACGTTGACATCAATGTCGTACAGTCATGCCGCTTCACCCCGCGGCGGATCGCGGCGCTGGAGACCGACAGCTTCGGCCACGGCCCGCACTTCTGCCTCGGCGCCTCGCTCGCGCGGATGGAAGGCCGGGTCGCGCTCGAAGAGGTCCTCAAGCGGTTCCCGACCTGGGAACTCGACCACGACAACGTGCACCAGCTGCACACCAGCACCGTGCGCGGCCACGAGAAGCTGCCGATCCTGATCTGAGCCCTGCCGCTGGCGGGGCGGGCGTTGCGCCGCCAGGCTCACGAGCCTGCCCCGCCGTGCCCGGACCCCGCCGCTCGCCAGCGTCGCAGAGCGGCGGCCCGGCTCTCCTGACGGATCTGTCGGTCGCCGCGGGTGCTCGGCGCGCTGATCACGAGAAACCTGACGTCGGCCGCGCCCGGGTTGACGAACTGATGGGCCAGCCCCGGGGGGATCTCAATCCCCTGACCGGTGGCGAGCGCGACGTCACCCGAGGTCGTACGCAGGACCGCGTCGCCCTCGAGGATGAAGAAGAACTGGCGCGCCCGGTCATGCGCGTGCCACTCCTCGCCGGCACCGGCGGGTACGCGCTCCTCCAGCACGGACAGACCGGGCCGGTCGACGAGGCGCCACCCGTCTGACACCTCCCCCCAGACATAGTGCGGGGCGCGAGAACGATCGACGGGCTCCGGCGCACTCCGTGGTTCCGGCAGTTCCGGTGGTTCCGGCATGGCCACATCGTCCCAGCCACGGCCACGACAGTGGTCGGTGCTGGCGCGGCCTCCATAAACTGACGCCGATATCAAATTCGGAGTCGAGGGGGCTGTCTTGGCTCAGCGCGTCGTTGCGGAGGGCCTGTTCGACTGGCCGCCGGACGAGCCCGGCTCATCGCGTCGCAGTGCAAGGTCTGCGGCCTGATCGCGTTCCCCGCGTATGAGAACTGCCCGCAGTGCGGCTCCCTGGACGTCGCCGAGACCCGGCTGTCCACCCGGGGCACGCTGTGGACCTGAACTCGCCAGCCCCAACCCGCGCAAGAACCGAACCAACCGAATATCTACTACAGAAAGTGATCGCGTCGGCACGATCACCCGAGCCACTGACGGACGACCCGACACAGGCCGAGGTCCAGCACGCCAGCGCACCCAGCCGATGACAAGTGTGGTCGATGGCGGTGCCTCCACGCACCGCCATCGACCGCGCGTCAGGGTTCAGGCCGGGGGCGGGGGGAACGGCTGGCCGGACAGCGCGGCGAGCGCGTGGACGAGCGACTGGGTACCGTCACGGCCGCGGCCCTGTCCCTGCAGGGCGACATAGAGCTGGTTCGCCAGCGCCAGGCCCGGCAGGGCCAGGCGGGCCCGACGGGCCTCGGCAAGCGCGATGCCCAGGTCCTTCACGAAGTGATCGACGAAGAATCCCGGGGCGAAGTCGCCCGCGACGACCCGGGGCGCGAGGTTCGCCAGCGACCAGCTGCCGGCCGCGCCGCCCGAGACGGACACCAGCACCTGCCCGATGTCCAGCCCCGAGCGGTAGGCGTAGAGAAGCGCCTCGGTGATGCCGACCATCGTCGACGCGATCAGGATCTGGTTGATCATCTTGGTGTGCTGCCCGGCGCCGTGCCCGCCCTGCCGGACGACGGTGCTTCCCATTGTCTCGAAGCACGGGCGGACGGCCTCGACCACCTCCGCCGGACCACCAACCATGATCGACAGGGCGGCGTTGCGCGCGCCGACGTCGCCGCCGGAGACCGGCGCGTCCAGCGCGTGCACGCCGCGCGCCGCGGCCGCCTCGGCGACCTCGACGGCGAGTGTCGGCTCGCTCGTCGTCATGTCCACCAGGACCGCGCCGGGCCGCGCGCCGCCGAGTGCGCCGCGCGGGCCGAGCAGCACCTCCCGCACGTCCTCGGGGAACCCGACCATCGAGAACACCACGTCGCTGGTCGCCGCAGCCTCGGCCGGGGAGTCCGCCCAGGCCGCGCCCTGGTCGAGCAGCGTCCGGGCCCGCTCGCGAGTCCGGGTGGTCACCGTGAGCTCGTAGCCGGCGCGCAGCAGGTGGCCGGCCATCGAGGCGCCCATGACGCCCGTACCGACCCAGCCGACGCGGGTCGACGACGGCGCCACCACCGCCGCCGCGGGCGGGATGGCGGCCAAGGCATCGGCGGAATACGGGGCGACACTCGGCGAGGCGGCACTTGAGTCGGACACGTCTGGCAACCCTAGTCGGGGGTGCGGACCCAAGGCCGTGTCCGGAGTATCGCCGCTACCTCAAAATGAGCGTACGTATACCTACCACGACCGATACGGCCGGGAGGCGTGCTTGTGGCGCCATGCTGCCACGCACCCGGCATCGAAGCCCGATCGACCCGGTTGCGGATCAGGCGACAACGGTCGCCGCCACCACCACTACCGTGGGGTTAACGAACGATAACCCGGAACAGGTACCGGAGCGGCTGGCATGCGTGACGCAGTGATCGTGGTCGTCCGAGCCGCCTGGGGTGACGGCACCGTCAGGGCCTGCGTCGGTTGTCAGGGCTTGTAGACGACGCCGTCTTGGACGACGACTCGGACGGTGGCCAGGGCGCGGGACGCCGGGCCGTTGACGACGGCACCGGACGCGGCGTCGAAGCGGCTGCCGTGGCAGGGGCAGTTGATCGTGCCGCCGGAGACGCCGCCGACCGTGCAGCCCTGATGGGTGCAGGCGGCGGAGAAGCCGCGGATCGTGCCGCCGGTGTTCGTCAGCACGATCTTCTGGCTGCCCAGGACGACACCACCGCCGGAGGGGACGTCGCTCGCGCTGGCGAGCCGGGTGCCGGCCGGCCTCGGAGCCGTCGAGGGCTGCTGTTGTGGCGGCTGTTGCTGTGGGGGCTGTTGCTGTGGGGGCTGCTGTTGCGGCGGCGGCTGCTGTTGCATGGGTGGCTGGTCGGCGGGACTCGTCGACGGGCTCGTGGACGGTGCCGCAGACGAGGCCGTGGCGGTGGGCGACGGCGTGTTCGTGTTCGTGGGCGTGCCGCCCGTCGCCTGGCCAGACGCGCCCGTCGCGCTCGTGGCCGCGTCATCGCCGCCGCAGCCGGCGAGGACCAGGCCCGAGACGCCGGCGGCGAGCGCCAGCGAGGACACCGCCCGCCGGCTGAGCAGCGGTGGGTCGATGGACGGTGGCGTGGATTCCTGCGTCATGTCGGTCCTCCCAAACCGCGCCCCAGTCGGCGGTCCGGACCGTATGGGCAGGCGTAGTAAAGAAGCTGACAACTGTCGTCCGTCGTACACGCGCGCGAGCAGACCGTCCGGTGGCAGCACCGATCGCCGCCACCGCCACCGACCACCGCCGCCGCCGCCAGTCATCGTTGCCGATCGCGGTCGCCGCCAGTCACCGCCGCCGCCAGTAACCGCCGCCAGTCGTTACCGCCGCCAGTCGTTACCGCCGCCGACGTCGACGGACCGGCGTCCGCGCTGGTCCGTCGATAGTGGTCGGACACAGGTCGATAAGTAAGCGAGTGCTGCCGGCAGGGAACGACGGACGGCAATCGGTGCGTGAGCGCGCTATCAGACGGTTGATGTGAGCCAGGCGTGGCGTCGAAACGACGAAACGGGGTGACACGGCCACCTGGCCGCGTCACCCCGTCCCGATCGAGGTGCCGTCAGAAAATCTGGACCTGGTCGGCCTGCGGTCCTTTCTGGCCCTGCACGATCTCGAACTGGACGGCCTGCCCCTCGTCGAGGGACTTGTATCCGTCCGCCACGATCGACGAAAAGTGGACGAAGACGTCCGGACCGCCACCATCCACGGAGATGAAGCCAAAGCCCTTCTCCGCGTTGAACCACTTGACAGTACCTTGAGCCACGAGGGTTCTCCTTGCCGACTTTCCCGGCAGACGTCTCTCATCTCCCGGCCGCGCGCCACCCGTCGATCACTTCACGGCTGGCCGTTCCGTTCGACGATGCATGACGCTCACACAGCGGAGAACAGGCAACAGCGCCACCCTACTCGCCGCCAGCGCCGATGTTCCAACCGTGCCTGCCCCAGGCCACTTTTCCCACCCTTGTTCCCGCCCTGTCCTGCCCCAGGCCCGCCCCGCGAGGTCGAGGCGAGCGAGAGCGGCTCCGCAGCCATGGTCCGCCGGGCGCCCTCGTATCCGATCAGGCACTCCGGATCGCCACCGCCAGGGGCCCGCGGACATCGAATCCGCCGAGAGTCGGGTGATGACGTAGTCTTCCCCACATCGCCCTACACGCTCCATCACCAGCCACAATCGTCGCCAGCCGGCGGCGCAACCAGTCCGGCCACCGCTCAGCGACCTCCGGCCCCCACCGCCGACCAGGCCATGACGGCCAGGAGTCGGCCGGCTCATGAGCCATGACTGTCCGGCCCCGCCGCGTAGACCCTTCAACAGGCTGGAGCCAGCGATGGGCAGCACGACTCAGCTCGACGGCAGACGCACCCCCACGGAGACGCGTACAGCCGTGACTCCTTCTCCTGTCGCCGACGAGCCGGATACCCCAGACGACGTGGATCCCACGGACGACGCCGGCCTGAACGCTGGCGACCGGCGCGGTCAGGACGAAGCTGGTCAGGACGAAGCTGGTCAGGACGCAGACGACCTGGAAGGCGCAGCGACGCCGGCATCTCGGTCAAGGTCCGCGGCGGAGGCGGCGCCGTCGGCGACCCACGACCCGGTGCGGTTGTACCTGGCGAGCATTGGCAAGATCGCACTGCTGAGCGCCGAGGGCGAGGTGGACCTCGCCAAACGGATCGAGGCCGGGCTGTTCGCCGGTCACAAGCTCGCGATCGGCACTGACACGCTGTCCCCTCGGCAGCGTCTGGACCTCAGCGCCGTCGAATGGGACGGGCAGCAGGCCCGCCTGCGGCTGGTGGAAGCCAACCTTCGGCTGGTCGTCTCGATCGCGAAACGTTATGTCGGGCGGGGGATGCTCTTTCTCGACGTCGTGCAGGAAGGCAATCTCGGGCTCATCCGGGCGGTGGAGAAGTTCGACTACACGAAGGGCTACAAGTTCTCCACATACGCCACCTGGTGGATACGGCAGGCGATCACCCGGGCCCTCGCCGACCAGTCCCGTACCGTGCGTCTCCCGGTACATCTCGTCGAGCTGGTCAACCAGCTGGCCCGGCTCCGCCGGGAGCTGCTGGTCGAGCTCGGGCATGAGCCGGCTCGGGAGGAGCTCGCCGCCGCCCTCGGCATCACCGCCGAGCGGGTCGACGAGCTTCACCGCATCTCCCTGGAACCGGTGTCCCTGGAAAGCCCGATCGGTGACGAGGCGGACACCGAGCTCGGTGACCTGATCGAGGACACCGCAGCCGTCGAGCCGATAGAAGCAGCGATCATCTCCGTCCGCGCGGATCAGCTGAGCACCATCCTGAAAGCCCTGCCAGACCGGGAACGAAGAGTGATCCAGCTGCGGTTCGGCCTGGCGGACGGCCGCCCCCGCACGCTGGACGAGATCGGCCGCGAGTTCGGGCTCACCCGCGAGCGCATTCGCCAGATCGAGCAGCGAACGCTGGCGAAGCTTCGCCACCCCGCGCGCGCCGAAGCCCTGCGGGACTATCTCGAGTAGAGGCAACGGCATCGACCCAGACTGACTGGTCCATCCCGGCGACCGGTCTGGCCACCGGGTCGAGGCCGCCACCGGGTCGAGGCCACTGGGCGCCCGTCGCGCACCCACACCCGCCGGCCTCGGACCTCGCCTCGCCTCGCCTCGCCTCGCCGAGAGCTACCCCGTCGCGGGAGGTCGCGTGGCCGTGGCCAGGCCGAGACCGGCGAGCAGGTCGAGCAGCGGAGCCGCCGCCGCCGCGATGGCGGCGAGTTCGTCGGCGCCCGGCGTCCGGGAGGCCCCGGCCAGGACGAGCGTGACACTGTCACCAAGAAGCACGGCCGGCACGATGGCAGCGGTGGCTACCGCAGCCGCCGCGGCGTCGCCCGTCCGGTCAGCCCCGCCGCCCCCGAGCCCGGCCTCGTCATCGTCATCGGCTGCGGCGCCTTCGCCGGCGACGCCAATGCCGGCGCTGCCAGCGCCGTCTGCTCGGGCAGCGCCGTCAGGACGGTCCACCGCGCTGGGGCCGATGACGGCTTCGCCCCACGTGGGCGCGGCCAGTGGAGTCGATCGGACCGGCGAGGCCGGTGGGGCCGACAGGTGCGCCAGCGGACGCCTGGACGCGCTCTGCTTCCAGAACTTGGCGGGCGCCGGCGCGTCCTGGGCCGCTACGGAGGCGAACGTGGCGGCCGAAGCGGTGACGGGTGTGGCGGCCGGAGGCGGTGCTCCCACCAGGTCGGCGAGGTCGACGTCCGATGCGCCGACCAGCCGCTGCTGGACCTCGGCGAGCGATCGTCCCTCGGACTGGAGCTTCTTGATCGCAGCGAGCTGGAGCACGTGACGCGGGCCGTAGAGCACGGCCCGGCCGCGCGTGGTCACCGGCCGGTCGACGAGGCCGATCGTCGTGTACCAGCGGATCGTCCGCCCGGTCGGCAGCTCCCCGATCCGCCCGCTGGTCTGGCCCTCGTAGTTGCCCGCGAGAAGCGCCGCCACCCGGTCCGGTAGCTCGGCCAGCGTCCACAGCCGCGCCTGAGCAGCCGCGTACGTCGCGCTGTCGACATCGAGGCGCGCCTCAGGTCCTACGTCACGACCCACGTCAGCGCTCACGGTGAGGATTCCGGTCCGCCGCCATGACCCCATATTGACAGTGTCATCGTGACACTGTCAATATGACAGTGCGCTGCTCGGGTTGACCCGCCGCTCGTCGGGGTCGAGCGGGCCCGGCAGGCCGCAGGCGGAAGCGGACGGAAGGGGAACGTCGGTGAGCACCGATCTCGATCGGATCAGGACCGTCGGCACGGTCGAACTGGTCGAACCGGCGGCAGCCCCACCGGGGCCACCGGGAGAGCCAGAACCGCCGGGCGCGCCAAGTGACCAGGGCGAGAACGACGGCCTCGGCTGCCTCAGGACCGGTCGGGGCAACCTGCCTCTCGACACCGTCGACGTCGACGCCGCGATCACCGGCCTCGCGTCGACGATCCAGCTCACCCAGGGCTTCCGCAACCCCTACGATGAGCCACTCGAGGCGACCTACATCTTCCCGTTGCCGCCGCGGGCCGCGGTCACCGCGCTGCGGATGGAGGCCGACGGCCGGGTCGTCGAGGCCGAGCTCAAGGAACGGGCCGAGGCGCGCGCCACCTACGACGCGGCGATCAGCGCCGGCAGGCGCGCGTCGATCGCCGAGGAGGAGCGCCCCGGCGTCTTCACCATGCGGGTCGGCAACATCCTGCCGGGTGAGCGCGTCACCGTCCGTCTCACGCTGGCCGGCGAGCTGTCCTACGAGGACGGCGCCGCGACCTTCCGTTTCCCGCTCGTCGTCGCTCCCCGCTACGTCCCTGGCGCCCCGCTCGCCGGCGACCAGGTAGGCGACGGCGTCGCCCTCGACACCGACGCCGTGCCGGACGCGTCCCGTATCAGCCCGCCGGTGCTGCTGCCCGGCTTCCCGAACCCGGTGCGCCTGTCGGTCGCGGTCGACATCGACCCGGCCGGGCTGCCGCTAGCCGCCGTCGACGCGAGCCTGCACTCGGTCATCACCGAACGGCGCGCGGACGGCCTGCAGATTCGCCTGGAACCGGGCGATCGGGCCGACCGGGACTTCCTGCTGCGCCTCACCTACGAAGCGGACGAAGTGGTACGTACCGCGCTGTCTGTGCTGCCCGACCGGCCGGCGGCGGACGGGAGCGCAGACGAGGACACGGCCGACGTGCCCGGCACTGGCGACGTGCCCGGCACTGGCGACGTGCCCGGCACTGGCGACGTGCCCGGCACTGGCGACGTGCCCGGCACTGGCGACGTGCCCGGTGCGGGCACCGGGACGTTCGCCCTCACGATCCTGCCGCCGGCCGGCACCGGGCGGGCGCGCGACCGGGACGTCGTGATCGTGCTCGACCGGTCCGGGTCGATGGGCGGCTGGAAGATGGTCGCGGCGCGGCGCGCCGCCGCCCGCATCGTCGACACCCTGCGCGGTGGCGACCGCTTCGCGGTCCTCGCCTTCGACAACGCGGTCGACACCCCGCGCTCCCTGCCGTCGGGGCTGGCCGCGGCCACCGACCGCGCCCGGTTCCGCGCCGTGGAGTTCCTGGCCACGCTGGAGGCCCGCGGCGGGACGGAGATGCTCGCGCCGCTGCGACAGGCCGCCGCCCTGCTCGGCCCGGCCGCCGACCCGCCCGGACGCGACCGGGTGGTCGTGCTGGTCACGGACGGCCAGGTCGCGGGCGAGGACCAGCTGTTGCGCGAGCTCGGCCCCGGCCTCGCCAGCGTGCGCGTCCACACCGTGGGCATCGACCGGGCCGTCAACGAGTCCTTCCTGCGTCGGCTGTCCGGCCCGACGGGCCGCTGCGAGCTGGTCGAGTCCGAGGACCGGCTGGACGACGCGATGCGCCACATCCACCGCCGCGTCGACGCGCCGGTGGTCACCGGCCTGCGGCTGGTCCCGGCCGGGCCGGACGGCCTGGCGATCGACGCCGACTCGCTGACCCCGTCGCCGCTGCCCGACCTGTTCGCCGGCGCGCCCGTCGTCATCACCGGCCGCTTCACCGGCCGGCCGGCGGGGACGGTCACCGTCACTGGGCAGGCCGCGGGCGTGGCCAGCGACGGCGACGGCGACGGCGACGGCGACGGCGACGGCGACGGCGACGGCGACGGGGCTGCGTGGCGGACCACTGTCACGGCGACGGTGAGCGCCAACCCGGCGCTCACCGCGCTGTGGGCGCGGGCACGCATCCGCGACCTGGAGGACCAGTACGCGGGCGGCCGCGCAAACCGGCATGGCCGCGAGGCGTTGGAGAAGCGCATCGTCGAGCTGTCGCTGCGTTTCGGAGTCCTGTCCAGGTTCACGTCGTTCGTCGCCGTCGACCAGCGCGTGGTCAACGAGGGCGGCGCGACCCGCCGGGTGACGCAGCCCGTCGACCTGCCCAGCGGATGGGACGCCCGCGAGGAGAGGGCCCGCGGTGGGCCCGTCCCGCTGTCGAGCGGCGCCCGCCTCGCCAGTTTCGCGGCGCCCGCGGGGCCGCCACCGATGATGATGCCCGCGCCGATGGCACCGCCGTCCGTCCCGCCCGCTCCCCATCGGCCTTCGCCGATCTGGGCAAGGCACGACGCCGCGGAGGTCTGGGACGACGTCGACGTGCCCGACTTCCTCAAGAGCGGCCCGTCGGACCTGCCAGCCTCACCCGGGCCGTCCGTCCTGGCCGGGACATCCGGGCCTGCCGCCGGCCCGGGCTCGGGCGTGGCGACGCTCGCCGACTTCGTGGCCTTCGAGCTGGTGGCGCTGCGCCGGGGCTCCGGGGATCCGGCTCGGCCGCTCGCCACCGAGCTCGCCGCACTCGCCGGCCGAATCCGCGCCGCGCTCCCCGACTGGCGGCGGGCCGGCGAGCCGCCGGCGGCGTGCGCGGCGCTGGAGGCACTGAGCGCCCAGCTTGCCGCCGCGCCCGCGGACCCGGCTGAGGCCGGCCGGCTGCGGGACCACGCTCTGGCCACGCTGGCGGCCATCCGGAAAGGCCGAGCCGACCGGCTCGTAGGGGACGGGCCCGGGGCCGAGGGCGCCCCACGGAGGTCACGCCAGCCTTTCTGGAAGCGCTGACCGCACGGCCGACCGACCGCACGGCCGCACGGCCGGCCGACCGACCGACCCGAACCGTCCGCTTCTCTTTCTGTCAGCTCGCAGGTCGCGATGGCGGCGTGTTGCCGGTGAATTCTCCCAGTTCACCGGCAACACGCCGCCCTTCGTCGCAACTTGGCACCGAGCCAGGTGTTGATCGCCGAGTCAGCGTGTGCTGGATGTCGTCCGCCGACTCGTCCTCCGCGCGGTCGCGGGAGAAGATGTTGCCCGCGGCGTTGACGAGGATCTCCGGCCCGCCGAGCTCGGCGGTGACGCGTGGGATGACGGCCGTCGAGCCGGAAGCCCTCTCCGGGCAGCGTCGTGTCTCCCGATGTCGTGTCGGGCACCATTCCTCCGGGTTGTGTCAGCTCGTTGGTGGGCGTCGGCGAGCCAGCCCTCCCGGGAGGCGGGCGGCAGCCGGCGAAGCCGGCGCCGTGCCCTCGGGCGACAGGCCAGCAGGATCACACACTAGGACACAAGTAAGTAAATGCTCATTTAATTAAACAGCCAAGGATTACGGCAACCCGCACGTCAAGCCATCAACACCGACAGCGATGTCGAGATCGGTGCACGCCAACGCGTTACCGCCACACCGAGGCACCGATGATCGGGTGGGTAAGATAGCGTACGTTCATTCACCTGGCGCCGATGTGGTCGCAGAGGCGGCACCGTTTGGACGACCGTTTGGACGACATCGTCGAAGCGCCTCACCGGGAGGACCGATGGCCGACTCGACCGCGGGGCAGACAGCCCCCCAGGCCGGCCAGGCGCTGGCCACCAGGGCCGAGCCCCAGCCCGAGGCTAGGTCACGGCCGCGCCGGCTCACCGCCGAGGCGCGCAAGAGCTCCATTCTCAAGGCCGCCAGGCAGGCGTTCGTCGAGACCGGTGACATGAATGGCACCACCATCAAGCAAATCGCCGAGCGCGGTGGCATCAGCGAAGGTGTGATCTACCGGCATTTCGAAAGCAAGGACCAGCTCTTCTACGAGGCCGTCTTCGAGCCGTTGCGCCAGGCGGTCGACGAGCTGGTCGCCGCCACCGAGGTCGTCGACCTCGACGAGCCACTGACCCCCGAGCGCCAGTTCGAGACGCTCAACGGCCTGTACCGCCAGCTCATCGCGACGCTGGAGGAGATCCTGCCCCTGCTCGGTCTCGTGCTCTTCGGCGACCCGAAGGTGGCGCGGCGCTTCTACCGCAAGCACTTCACGGTCGCCATGGACCGGCTCGCCGAAGCCTGGCGCGAGGTCGAGGACCGCTACGGATTCGAGTTCGAGTCGCCGGACATCTCCGCCCGCGCCGTCATGGGCATCGCGCTCGTTCTCGCCCTGGAGAGCCGGCACAACGACCTTTTCAACCGGGACCGCGCGGTCAGCCTCGTCTCCCAAGGCACCGTCACCGGCTTCTTCCCGACGCTCGAGCCCACCCGCCGCCGCTAGCTTCGAGGGCCAGCCTGGGCTGGCCCCGTGGGGCGATGAAAATCACCGCCGTCGGCCGTCGGCCGACGGCCGGTCGCACAGGTGGCCCGCGTGATCGGGTGGGATGTTCGGCGCTTGAACGCCGAACATCCCACCCGATCATGGACGTCGCTGGCGGACGGCGCGGACGTCCACTTCCGCAACACCCTCACCCGCTCCCCGCACGCCCTCCCCATCACCTTCCGCCGACGAGACTGGCTGGTGTGCCTGTCCAGCGGCACGAGCAAGCCGCGCCGGGTACCGTCCCTGAACGCCGCCGCCGGATATTCCCGCCGGCAGCTGTCGACCTCACGACGTGCGGAAATGGCGTCCGGGAGGCGACGATGAACGGATCCTCCGGGCTGTCGCAGGTGGAGTGGGTTGGTGACCGTTTCCACCTACCCGCCGGCCCGCGCCCAGGCGCACGGTCGCGCGGGCCTGAGCGGCGGCCTCCCCCGCCAGCGCGGCGAGGGCCGCCTGCGGGCCGCCGAGCCGTGTTCACGGCGCGCCATCCGGCGGGCGGTCCCGCTGGTCCGCGAGCTGACGCCGCGAGACGGCGCGGCCCTGGACGAGGTGTTCGCCGGGCTGTCGCCGCGTAGCCGGTACCTGCGTTTTCACGCGCCGGTGCATCAGCTCTCGGACCGCTTCCGCACCGCGCTGCTCGACGTCGACGGCCGTGACCGGCTGGCGCTCGTCGCCGTGGTCTGTACCCCGGACGGGCCGCGCGCGGCCGGCATCGTCCGGCTGGCCCGCACCGGTGCGCACGCGGCGGAGGTCGCGATCGAGGTCGCCGACGAGCTGCACCGCCAGGGCATCGGCCGGTTGCTCCTGACCACTCTCGGCGACCGTGCCGCCGAGCTGGGCCTGACCCGGCTGACCGCCGAGATCCTGGCCGAGAACACCGCCGCCCAAGCCCTCTTCCGCTCGGTGTTCCCCGACGGCCCGACCCGGCGCGCGGACGGCATACTCACCCTCACCTGCGCGCTCGGCGTCCCGGGCCTCACCACCGGCTGATCCTCCATCCAGCGCGGCCTCGCAGGCCACGGCGCCGGGGTCGTGGTCCTGTCGGCCGTCGAGGTGACGATCTGGGCGCTGACCGGTGGCGGCTTCTTCTGGCCCGTCTTCTCGATCAGCTTCTCGCGGTGTCCTTGACCTGCCACCTCTGGATGCTCACCTGGCTGGTACCAGAGCCGGTCGGCGCGTTGACGGCGCTCCTCGCCCAGCGCGGGCCGGCGACCTGGCGTCCTGGCGACCTGGCGACCTGGCGACCTGGCAACCAGGCAACCTGGCAACCAGGCAACCAGGCAACCTACGGTCAGTCCCGGTCTTGGCGCTGGGCGTGCGGCGTCGCGCGAGCGCGGATGTGGACGCGTTCGCCCTGGGGGCCGATCAGGCTGAGCACCTCGGTGGGGTGCGGAGTTGGGTTGCTGAAGGCGTGCGGGACGCGGGTGTCGAACTCCGCGACCTCGCCGGCGGTGAGGATCAGGTCGTGCTGGCCAAGATGCAGGCGTAGCCGCCCCGACAGGACGTAAAGCCAGTCGTATCCCTCGTGAACCTTCTGTTCCGGCTCGTAGTCCGGCCAGTTGGCCGGAATGAGCATCTTGAACGCCTGCAGTCCACCCGGCCGGCGGGATAGCGGGATGAGCGTCATGCCGTTCCGTTTGAACGGGCGGGGGTGGACGCGCGGGTCGGCGGTCTGCGGGTGGCCGACCAGCTCGTCCAGCGGGACCTGGTAGGCCCTGGCCAGCGGGAGCAGCAGCTCCAGCGTCAGCCGGCGCTGGCCGGACTCCAGCCGCGACAGCGTGCTGACCGAGATTCCCGTGGCCGCCGCCAGCCGCGGCAAGGTCAGCTCACGCTCCTGGCGCAGCGCGCGCAGGCGCGGGCCGACGGCCGCGAGCACATTCTCGATGTCGGCGTCCTCGGCGTCCGGGGCGGGTAGGTCCCAGATCTCGGTCCTCTTCGTGTCCGCCTCCATGGTGGCTGCCTCCACGTCGTCTCGGCTGTCCGCGGGCTCCGGTCGCGGGTACGGCGACCGGCACGCAAGAGTTTGCCGTCTCGGCAAAGAAGTTTGTCAAATCCCGCGCTGATCCCGGACAGTCCGTTGCACGGACGCGGGCAGCTACGCGTCGGAGCCGGCGCCGCCGACAGCGGTGCCAGCCAGACCGGCAGCCCACCCGCGTCGCCATGGATCCGAGGAGGAGCGCATGACAGCCGAGACCGGACACGTGATGTCCACCGATACCCGGTCCGTGGACGAACGGAACGCCGACGTCCCCCGGAACTACGACGTCGTCGTCGTGGGAGGCGGACCGGCCGGGCTCTCCGCGGCGCTGACACTGTCACGGGCGCGGCGCTCGGTGCTGGTCGTCGACGCGGGCGAGCCGCGCAACGCCCGTGCAAGCGGGGTGCACAACTACCTGGGCCGTGAGGGCACCCCGCCGGCCGAGCTGCTCGCCCTCGGCCGCGCCGAGGTCGCCGGCTACGGCGGCGAAGTCGTGACCGGGACGGTAACCGTCGTCGAGCGTCTCGACGGCGACGCCGCCGATGGTCGGCCGCGCTTCGGCGTGACGCTCGCGGACGGCCGGGCGGTGCGCGCCCGCCGGCTGCTCGTCGCGACCGGCCTGGTCGACGAGCTGCCCGACGTGCCGGGCCTCGCCGAGCGGTGGGGACGCGACGTCCTGCACTGCCCGTACTGCCACGGCTGGGAGGTCCGCGACCAGCCAGTCGGTGTGCTCGCGACCAGCGAGTTCGCGGTCCACCAGGCGCTGATGTGGCGACAGTGGACCCGGGACGTGATCCTCTTCCGGCACACGGGGCCAGCGCTCACCGAACAGCAGGCCGAGCAGCTCGCCGCGCGCGGCGTCGCCGTCGTCGACGGCGAGGTCGCCGGGCTGGAGGTGACCGACGACCGGCTCACCGGCGTCCGGCTGCGTTCCGGCGAGGTCATCGCCCGCCGGGCGGTGGTGGTCGCGTCGCGGCCCGCCACCGGTCCGGAGCCGTTCGCGTCGCTCGCCGCACTCGGGCTGCGCCCAACCGAGGCGCGCATGGGCGACCTGGTCCTCGGCGAGCGGGTCGAGGCCGGCCCCACCGGTGCCACGTCGGTGGCCGGAGTGTGGGTGGCGGGCAACGTCGCAGAGGTCCGCGCGCAGGTCGCCTCGTCGGTCGCGTCGGGGGTCATGACCGCCGCCGCGCTCAATGCCGACCTCATCGCCGAGGACACCGAGCTCGCCGTCGAGGCGCACCGCTACGAGCGGCTCTTCAGTGAGCAAGCCTGGAGCGAACGGCACCGCGCCCACGCGGCCGAGCACGCCGACAGCGACGATCCCAACCCGGTGCTGGTCGCGGCGGCCGCCGACCTGCCGCCCGGCACCGTGCTCGACGCGGGCGCCGGCACGGGAGCCGACGCGTGCTGGCTCGCCGGCCAGGGCTGGAAGGTCACGGCTGTCGACCTGTCAAAGTCGGCGCTGGAACGCGCCGAGGGCCGGGCCACCCGTCTCGGCCACGACATCACCTGGGTCCACGCCGACCTCGCCGCCCAGCCGGCCCCCGGTAGCTATGACCTCGTCACGGCCCACTACCTGTGCCTGCCGCCGGCCCAGCGGCGCCCCCTTTTCGCCCACCTCGCCGCGGCCGTCGCCCCCGGCGGCACCCTCCTGCTCGTCGGTCACGCCCTCGTCCCCAACGCCCCCAGCCCCAACCCCTACCCCCCTGCCCACGGCGACAGCGACAGCGACAGCGACAGCGATGATGGTCACGGTCACGGTCATGCCAGCCACGGTCATGCCGGCCACGGCGACGGCGACAGGCATTCCGGCGCTTCCGAGCCGCGTCTGGCCGAGGTCGCCTGGGACGCCGCCGACGTCGCGGCTTCCCTCGGCCCCGGCTGGACCGTCGAGAGCGCCGAGACCCGCCCCCGAGCCGGCGCGCCCGGCCACCATGGCGCCCCGCACGACTCGATCCTGCGAGCCCGCCGAACCTGATCATCGGGTTCGAGGCAGCCGCGGAGCCGGGTCGCCGTGTGCTCTCGATCGACGGCGCGCTGCCGGTGGTCCGCGGCTGCCGGTACAACCTGAGTCGGGCTTTGGCCCTGCACCCGTCGTCACGACGTCCCACGAACCGACGCTGACCGTTTGAGGAGCACCGTGCCCCCGAGGAGGAAGACCGTCGGCCCGCCGACCATGGCGGATCTACGCGACACCCTGTGGAGGGCGGCCGACAAGCTGCGCGGCTCGGTGGACGCGTCTCAGTACAAGGACTTCGTCCTCGGTCTGGTCTTCCTCAAGTACGTCTCGGATGCCTTTGGCGAGCGGCGCGAAGCGATCCGCGCGGACGTGCGCGCCGTGGGCGTCCCCGATGCACAGGTCGAGCCGTTCCTCGAGGACAAGAGCGAGTACCTTCGCCGGGGCGCCTTCTGGGTCCCCCGACAGGCTCGCTGGGACCACCTTGCGGGGAACGCGACAAGCTCCGGCATCGGCCGGCTCCTCGACGCTGCGATGGACACGATCATGCGCGAGAACGGGGCCCTCGCCGGCGTCCTGCCGAAGATCTTCGACAGCCCGAGCGTCGATCAGCGCCGGCTCGGCGAGCTGGTCGACCTGCTCGGGGACGCCCGTTTCACCGGTCACCGTCTGGCTGTCCCGGCCCAGCCGGCGGCGGACGGCGCCGCCCAGGCGGACGGCGCCGCCCAGTTCGCCGAGCCTCTGTCGGCGACGGCTGCGACCAAGTCGGCCTCGGTTACGACCAAGTCGGCCTCGGTTACGACCGACCCTGTGACCATTGCGACCGAGTCGGTGACACGGTCGGCGCGGGACGTGCTGGGCGAGGTCTACGAGTACTTCCTGGAGAGGTTCGCCCGGGCCGAGGGCAAGCGCGGCGGCGAGTTCTACACCCCCGCGAGCGTCGTCCGGCTGATGGTCGAGATCATCGAGCCCTACCTGGGGCGGGTCTACGACCCGTGCTGCGGCTCCGGCGGCATGTTCGTCCAGGCCGAGCGGCTCATCGACCAGCGCCGGGGACGGCGCGGCGACATCACCGTCTACGGCCAGGAGCTGAACGAGCGGACCTGGCGCCTGGCGAAGATGAACCTTGCCATCCACGGCGTCACCGGCGATCTCGGCTCCCGTTGGGACGACACGCTGCGCGTCGACCTGCACCCGGATCTGCGTGCGGACTTCGTGCTGGCGAACCCGCCGTTCAACATGTCCGACTGGGCGCGCGCCACGGACGACCCGCGCTGGCGGTACGGCGTTCCGCCGGCCGGGAACGCGAACTTCGCCTGGATGCAGCACATCATCTCGAAGCTCGCCGAGAACGGCGTCGCCGGTGTGGTGATGGCGAACGGCTCGATGTCGTCCAGGCAGTCCGGCGAGGGCGAGATCCGTGCCGCGCTCGTCGAAGCCGACCTGGTCGCCTGCATGGTGGCGCTGCCGCCTCAGCTTTTCCGCAGCACCCAGATCCCCGCCTGCCTGTGGTTCTTCGCCAAGAACAAAACCCAGACGGTCGGCGGCGCGCTCGCCGACCGCCGTGGCGAGACCCTGTTCATCGACGCCCGCGGCATGGGCAAGATAGTCGACCGCACCGAGCGAGTCCTCACCGACGACGATCTCACGACGATCGCCGACACCTACCGTGCCTGGCGCGGCACAGCGGCGGCGCACCGGAAGCGGATCGCCTACGCCGACATCCGCGGTTTCTGCTACTCGGCCACCAGTGAGGAGATCCGCGCCCACGGCCACGTCCTCGCTCCCGGCCGGTACGTGGGCGCCGTCGAGCCCGACACGTCAGGTGACGAGCCCAACGCCGACAAGATCACTCGCCTGACCGGGGAGCTTCTCGCCCATTTCGAGGAGGCTGCCCGGCTCGAGAAGGAAGTCCGTACCCAGCTGGAATGCCTTGATGGCTGACTGGCGGCGCACCACGATCGGCGCGGTCGCCGAGATCTTCGATGGTCCCCACGCGACGCCGGCCAAGACGTCGGCAGGGCCGTGGTTCCTGAGCATCAGCAGTCTTGGGAACGGTCGGCTGGATCTCGCCGGGTCGGCGCATCTTTCGGAACAGGACTTCGAACGCTGGACGCGCCGGGTGACGCCGGTCGCCGGCGATGTGTTGTTCTCGTACGAGACGAAGCTCGGCGCAGCCGCTCTCATGCCCGAAGGCCTGCGGGCATGCCTCGGCCGGCGCATGGCGCTGCTGCGGCCACGGAACGGAGCGGTCGACGCGAGGTTCCTGCTCTATCTGTATATCGGCCCGCAGTTCCAGGCCACGCTTCGAGCGCGTGCGGTCAGCGGTGCGACCGTGGACCGGATCCCGCTCGGCGATCTGGGGAACTGGCCGATCTCGGTACCGGACCAGCGCACGCAGCAGGCGATCGCCGCCGTTCTCGGGACGCTGGACGAGAAGATTCACGTCAATACGCAGGTCGCCGCGACGTCGGACGCGCTCGCGTGCGCGATATTCGAGGGCGCAGCCGCCGGCTCCGGCCGCGTCGAGAAGCTGGGAGCGCTGGTAGACCTCGTCTACGGCAGGGCGCTGCGAGAGCCGGACCGAAGGCGCGGCTGCGTTCCGGTCTTCGGTTGCACCGGCCAGGTCGGCTGGCACGACACCGCGCTGCGACCAGCCGCGGGCGCGGTCGTCGGACGCAAGGGGGCCAACGCTGGAGCCGTCTCCTGGTCTTCCGTCCCTTGCTGGGTCATCGACACGGCCTTCTACGTCGAGCCCCGCAGCGCTAAGGTGACCTCCGAGTTTGCCTTCTTCCTCCTGCGCAACGCGGGTCTGGAAAGCCTGGTAGGCGATTCCGCCGTGCCCGGCCTGAACAGGACGGCAGCCTTGGCGCAGAAGGTGCCTGACGTCCCCGAAGCGGCCATGGAAAGATTCACCAGGGCCGCGCGACCGCTGCTTCGCGTCATCGACGACATGAAGCGGCAGAACCAGACTCTGGCCAAGCTGCGAGACGCGCTGTTGCCGGGGCTGCTTTCCGGTGAGATTCGTGTCCGAGACGCCGAGAAGATCACCCGAGACATGCCGTGAGCGCACGGCCACCCGCCCGGCGCCGGGCAGCGCCGGGCAGCGCGCCCGCCCCCTGGGGTTCTGGTAGGTTTGCGCGGCTTCGCCCGACTTCGACGAAGGGGCTGCGGTGACTGACTCCTCTGGCGCGGCTGCTGGCAACTTCCCGCCCGGTGGGAACGTCCCGCCGGCGACCGGCGGCCCGGCCGGATATTGGCAGGGCGGGCCGGGGCCGACGCCCGGATATGCACCACCCCCCGGATATGCACCACCCCCGGGATACGCACCACCCCCGGGATATGCGCAACCCCCGGGTGGTTCGCCGCAGCCGGGCTATGGCCAGCCGTATGGCCCACCTCAGGGCTACCAGCCCATGCCCGGCGCAGGGACCGGGCCTGCACCCGGGCCTTACGGAGGAACGCAGCCGGCTCCCATCTGCCGCATCTGCGGTGGCGGCCCGGCGGTAGCGGCGACCATCCGCGGCCATCGCGGCTTCGTCGTCTTCATGCGTTTCCTGAAGACACCGGGACCGTTCTGCCAGACGTGCGGGACGGCGACCGTCCGCGACATGTCGGCCAAGACTCTCATCCTTGGCTGGTGGGGATTCCTTTCGTTCTTCGCCACGCCGGTGACACTGATCTTCAACCTGGTGCAGTGGCAGGACATCCGAAAGCTCCCGCCCCGGTCGTTCAACGGCCCAGGCCGGCCGCTCGACCCCGGCAAGCCGCTCCTGCGTCGCCCCGCGGTGCTGGGGCTGCTAGTACCCCTGGCGGTGATCATTCTGATCATCGTCGCGGTGGTCGCGAGCCAGAGCGACCCCAGCAACGCGGCGGTCGGCGACTGCGTCAAGCAGACCGGCTCCCAGAGCGTCAAGATCGTGGACTGCTCCGCTGCCGACGCCGATTTCATCGTGCTGTCCCGGGTCAAGTCCTCATCGCTGTGCGACGCGCTCCCGGGCATGGTCGCGACCTACAGCGAGACCGGGGTCAGCGACGACTTCGTCCTCTGCCTGGGCGAGGCTCCCTGACGCACTGCCCAGGGCAGGCTCGCCGACGGTTCGCCCGCGTCCGCCCGTTCCGCCCGAATCCGCCGCCCATTTCGCACGCGTCCGCCGTTCCGCCCGAATCCGCCGCCGCCCATTCCACCCGCGTCCGTTTCCGCCCCCGTCCGTCTCCGGCGGAAGCGGGCGGCCTCCAGTCCCGCGGACTCGACCGATGAGTTCACCGGGTCGCGGCGGTCCAATAGCCATGCGTGATTGCAGTGGCGCGGATGACCGGCGATCGGAGTGAAGGAAGATGGACGACCTGACGATGAACGACCCGGTGACCCAGCTCGACGAGCGGTTCAGCGATCCCGGCGCCCAGCCCACTGCCTGGGCCGCGACCCGACAGGTGCTCGAGGCCGCCCAGATCACCTGGATAACCACCGTTCGCGCCGACGGCCGGCCGCACGTCACCCCGCTGGTCGCCGTATGGCTCGACGGAGCGTTCCACTTCACCACCGGGCCGGCGGAGCAGAAGGCGATCAATCTCGCCAAGAACCCCAACGTCGTGCTGACCGTCGGCAACGACGCCTGGAACCAGGGAACCGACGTGATGGTCGAGGGTGAAGCGGTCCGCGTCACCGACCGGGCCGCTCTCGCGCGGCTCGCCGCCGCCTGGCGCGCCAAGTGGGACGGCAGCTGGCAGTTCGACGTCACCGACGGCGGCTTCCACCACGAGGGCGGCGGCCTGGCGCTCGTCTTCGCGGTCAGGCCAACCAAGGTCCTCGCTTTCGGCAAGGGCCCCTTCACCCACACCCGCCACCTGCCCCAGCCGCGCTGAACGGCCGACAGCCGACGGCCGCTCTGCTCCACTTGAACCGGCCCAACAAGCGTGCAGGTACCCGAGGCTTAGCCGTCCATGATCTGGTGGAATTTTCGGAGCTAGGACTCCCAGGATCCCACCAGATCATGGACGGCTAAGCAATCTGGTGGGATCTTGGATTCGGCTCCGCGCTGCTCGTGGGATTTCTCGCCAGACACCCAAGAGGCAGGCCGATCAGCGACTCTCCGGCGAGAACATGCAGATCAGGCTCCTCTGCACAACGCCACGAACGTAATCCTTGGCCGTCGAGGGGATTGGAGCATCAACCAGCCTGATCCAGGAGTTTCCTACTGTCGCTGCCCACGGCGCTGGCACTCACGGCACTGGCACCGACGGAGCTGGTGCCGCCCAGGCCGATGTCGCGGGTGTGCAGGCCGGGGCTGTCTGGGTCGACGTTGAAGGCGACCACGCGCCGCGGGTGAATCCGGATGATCTCGGGTGCGAGGTGTGAGTCCGCGGCTGGGCGGGTGACGGTCTCGGCGAGGCCGCGGATCTCCAGGAAGTGCGCGCCCTGCACGGTCGGCTCGGTGACCTCGTCGACCACGAACGCCACCCGCGGGTTGGCCTGGACGTTGCGGTACTTCGCGGAGCTCGCCATCGCGTACCCCGTGATGTCGATCGTTCCCAGGGCGGTGTTGTAGGTGAAGGCGAGCGGTTTGACCTGCGGTGTGCCGTCCGGGCCGATGGTCGAGAGGTGGCCTCGGGGCTGACGGGTCAGAAACCGCTGTTCGGCGTCAGTGAAGATCATGCCTCCGACCGTAAAACCTCAAGCTCACTCGAGGTCAACGAGACCGTCGGGCCGCCTGGGTCACAGAGACGGATGGCAGGCAGGCCGGCCTGCCTGCCTGCCGAGGAGGCCGCCGACCTTGCCACCCTGCTCATCACGCTGCTCGAGGGCGCCCACGTCCTGTGCCGCGCCGCCGGAACCCTCGAGCCCTTCGAGCAGGCCGCACGCACCGCGACGGCGCTGACCCGCGCCCGGTACGAGGCACCCTGATCGGCCAGCCTGTTGCCCCAGCCACGCGACGTCAACGGTGCTTACCGGAGACGGTGGCACGCAGCGGGGCTTGGCCGGGCGGGCGCGCCGCGCCTTCTGCGGTTACCCGGCGGACCTTCCGGCCGGCGCGGCCGGCGCGGCCGCCCGCGCGCGAGACCGACACGCCCAAGCAAATTTTAACGTCGACGTCAATGACAATCCAACGGTAGACTAGTCCGGTGACGGTCGGCGAGGGCAATTTCGTGGGGGGCAGCCGTGACATCCACGGATGATGTGTCCACGGCAGCGCCGGCGGACCGGGAGAAGACCGGCGGGCCGCGCTCCCGCAAGGGTGCCGCGACCAGAGCGCGGCTGGTGACGGCGGCGAAGGCCGTGTTCGAGGAGGACGGATTCCTCGACGCACGAATCTCTGACATCGCCGAGCGCGCCGGCCTCTCGCACGGCTCCTTCTACCACTACTTCGACTCGAAGGAACAGATCTTCCGCGAGGTCGCCATGAACCTCGCGGACCTGCTGCAGTCACCGCTGTCCACCGTCGTCTTCGACGCGACCTCGACGGCCTCCCCCGCCGACCGGATCCGCCAGGGCAGCCGGCAGTTCCTGCGGGACTACCGGGCCGAGGCGCGCATCATCGGCGTCATCGAGCTCGTCTGCCGCTACGACCGGGAACTGAATAACTCCCGGTTCGAGTATCTGCAGTCCAGCAACCCGCGGGTCATGCGCATGATTCGGCACATGCAGCAGCGCGGCGAGGTCGACCCGATGGTGGATCCGGAGCTGGCGATACAGGCGCTCGGCGCGATGATGAACCGCTTTGCCGAGATGTGGTTCGTGCAGAAGTTGTTCGACTACGAGTTCGAGGAGGGCGTCGAACAGCTGGTAAAGCTTTTCCTGAACGCCCTGCGGATTCGCGAGGACTGATCCGGCCCGCGGCTGGCCCGGGCCGCCGCCGATGTGGTCGGGCCGGGCCAGCCGCCCGGGCGAGGAAAGTCCGCGGAAGACCGCGGAGGGGGAAGACCGCGGAGGGTCAGTCCGAGGACGGCAGCGGCTTGGCCTGAGCGAGGGGCATCGGCTCGCCGTGGCACACCGGCTCCGCCGCGCCCGCCTTGGCGACGAGCACCTGCGCCTCGCACACGCCGCACGTGTAGCGCTTGCCCAGTGCGGCCGGGCCACCCGGGCGCAGCTCGAGGCTCGACTCCGCCGTGACCCGGACGACGACCGCCTCCACCCCGGTCGCGTCGTCCCGCAGCCGGGCGCCGGCCTTGAGCGCTGTCATGTCGTCCTCCAGTTGTCGTCACGTCGCCAGGGGCTGGTGCCCTGGACGGCCCGCAGGCCATCCCACGCTATTGGGTTTCGACGCCGACGTCAACATCAAGGCGGGTGACCCGGCCCTCAATTCCGGTGGCGGCTGACCGGCGGCGCCTCGACAGGCCCCGTCAGCCGGCAGCCCGCTTCTCCCAGACTGCCAGCACGTCGTCGGTCGTCACGATCGTGGCGCACAGCGACAACGAGTTCCGAATCAGAATGTCGCCATACTCCGCTGGGACGCCAGCGATCGCGTCGCGCGGGACGACCATCTGGTAGACCAGGTTGACCAGGTCGAAGACCCCGGAGGGGACGGCGACGTTGGTCGACACCCCGACGACCACGACCGTCCGCGTGCCGAGGTTCGTCAGCAGCGCACCCACGTCCGTGGCCGCGACGGACGACAGTCCATGCAGCCGGACCGAGACCAGATCGGACGGCGCCTGACCGATCTCATCGGGCACCTGGACCGCCGGCGTGCCGAGCAGCTGCTTGACGGGCGACCGGTCCGCCAGCTCGACAGGTCGTAGCCGCTCAGGCCGCTGTTCAGGATCGTCTGGTAGATCGCCGGCGGTCCGGGAAGCATGGTCACCCGTTCCTCGGTGACCTTCTTCATCACCGACGGCACGTCGAAGACCGGATGCGGCAGCAGCGTCGCCCCGTCAGGATGCAGGCGAGCAGCCCGGACTTGAGTCCGGCGGCGTGGAAGAACGGGTAGACGAGCAGGTAGCGGTCGCCGTGGCGCAGGCCCACGACGTCCGACCAGGCGACGTAGAGCCGGGTCGAGGCGCCGTGGGTGAGCATCGCCCCCTTCGGCGTGCCGGTCGTGCCGGAGGTGAAGACGATGTCGGAGACGTCGTCACCGGTCAGCGATCCCCGTCGCACCTCACCTGCTGCGCATAGATCGTCGCGTATCGCTCACCGAACCTTGCATGTCGCGGCTTGTCGGTTACACATCGCTAGGCACAGCTTCAGCGCAACATGACCGCTCGCGTCAGCGATCGCCGTACCTACCCCCTACCGGGAAGCTTGGGTCGCCGGGGAGCGGACCTTGCCGAGACCCTGTGATAAGCCTTTCCGACGCCCGATCTTCGGCGAACGGGCGTGGCAGGAGAGCAGGGAGTCGACGATGGCACGCGAATGGCAGTTAGCCGTGGATCTGGGAACGACCAGAACCAGGGCCGCCTACACGACCCCGGGCAGCGGCTCTCCGGTGGTCGTGACGATGCCGGCGACACAGCTGGCCTGGTTCCCGACGGCGGTCGCGAGGTCCAGCGACGGCCGCTGGCTCGTCGGCGACGCGGCCGAGAGCCGGCGGCTGAGCCGGCCCGACTGGTACTGGGACGACGTCAAACGCCACGTCGGCTCCGACGAGCCGCACCTGCTCGGCGGGCACCCGTTCGCGCCGGTCGAGGCCATTACACAGCCACTGCTGCACGCCGCCCGGCTGGCACGCCGGCACGCCGGCCGGGTGCTCGACCGGCTCGTCCTGTCCGCCCCGGTCTGCTTCACGGCTGAGCAGCTCGCCGCGCTGCGGGAGGCCGGCGAGAACGCCGGCTTCGCCCCCGACACCATCACGACCGTCGACGAGGCCCTCGCGTCATCCCGCTCGGCGCTCGGCCCGCGGCCCGAGGACGGCCTATGGCTGGTCGTCGACATCGGTGGCGGCACGTTCGACGCCGCCCTGCTGGCCGCCGACCACGGCCTGTCCACCGTGCTCGACCAGACGGGCGACGACACAGCCGGTGGCAACGCCCTGGACACGGCGGTCGTCGCGTGGCTACGCGAGCGGTACCAGATCGATGACGGTGCCGACGACGGCAAGGGCGACGGCGGCAAGACCGGGACCGGGACCGGGACCGAGACCGGGGACGGCGCCGGGGCTGATCGGGCCGACACCGGCACCGGCGGCGACGATCATGCCGCACGCCGCCGCGGCCTCTACCTGCGCGCGGCGGCCCGAACGCTGCGCGAACAGCTGTCCGAGGCCCGGACCGCAGACGTCTTCCTGCCGGATCTCGCGCTGGAACTCACCCTCACCGCTGTACGCCTGCGCCAGCTCGCCGGACCCGTCCTCGCCCCGGCGATCGAGCGCTGCGCGGCCATGCTGGGCCGTCACGACCTGAGCTGGGAGAAGCTCAGCGCGGTCGTGCTCACCGGCGGCGCGGCCCACAGCCCGGCCGTGCGCGCCGAGTTCGAGGCATTGGCGCCGCTCCGTGTCGCCGCCGCGCCGGAGCTCACCGTCGTCCTCGGCCTGACCGTTCCCGCCGGCGCCTCGAACCGGGTCCTGTCGGTGCACTGACGCGCCGGCGGCGGCGACGAGTTCGCCGCCATCCTCGACGGCGGCGGCCCCGACGCCCCCTGCCGCATCGGTGGACAGCTCGCGGCCGCGGTGCATGCGCCTGCCAGCTGGCCGGGCGGCCTTACACTCCACACTCCGCGGGCCAGCCTCGGCCTGGTCACCCTCAGCTTGGAGGGTTCTGCGCGTTGTGGATCAGCGTGGACGCGGCGACATTCCCCGGCCCGGCGGCGAGCATCGCCGAATCGTCAAGGACGACGTGGTGCTGCTCGTTCATCTGCCGGCCTTCGCGAGGGCGATACGCCGGTCGAGGTCAGCCCGGTGCTCCGTCAGTTCCTCGTCGGACGGGTCGTAGCCGTTCCAAGCTCTGAGAACTGCTCGAGCCTCAGCCGCACGGCCGGCGCGCTCCTCAGGCGTGCGGAGCGAATCGGCCAGCCTGGTGAGGTAGGTCCGAAGAGACATGCCTTCGGCCTCGGCCGCCCGCGCCAGAAGATCATGAACCTCCGCCGGGACGCTGATGACGGCGTCGGCCATGTGATGCCTCGTCGATACGAGGCCAGCCCCGTTCTGGGGTGCGCTGGCACCTACCCGCAGATCTTCGCCGACCGACTCGGCCGTCGACAAGGTGTGGGTCATGTCCGATTCCCCGATCTCAGGTGACTGATGGGTCAATCAATGTCGGGAAGGACGGTGCCCGGGATCACGACAAAGATCAAACAGCCGGTATCGCGGAGAAATGCCTGCTGGGAACGGGTTTCAGGCGTCTGAGTGGCCCAAACTGCGGCCCGGGGCGACGAGGTCGCGAACGGCACGCTTCACGGCGGTCGGCTCCGGGAAGCCCTGATCGCGTCGGTCCCAGATCACGGCGCCGTCGACCCGGACGGCGAAGACCCCACCGGTGCCGGGAACGAGGGAGACCGCGGCGAGGTCGTTCTCGAAGGTCGTGAGCAACTCCTGCGCGAGCCACGCCGCTCGCGGCAGCCACCGGCACCGCGTGCAGTACTCGATCTCCAGCCGCGGCTTCGCGGCACGGCCAGCTGTCTCGGCCGCCGGCACCGCGGGTGCCGCCACCTTGGCAGGCGCGTCGACCGGTTCCGCGCCCGTCGGGGCCGACGCCGTCAGCGCAGGGCCAGGGCGATCGGTCGGCGCGCCGTGCTCCGTGGTTGCCACGACCGGCACGCTACCGGCAGGAGCGAGGAAAGCCGGGCTCGCCGCCGGCTCGTAGCCGGTTCAGACTGTTGGATCGCCGTGGGTGGCGGCGGCCCAGTCCAGGTCGGTGAGGACGGCGGCGATCCTGTCGCGTGCCGGCCGGAAGCTGTCGGCGTGGGTGAGGATGCGCACCCGGTCGGCCTCGATGCCGGCGATCGAGATCTCGGCGACATCGGCTGGGGTGAGCACGTCGCCCGGTATGGGCTGGCGGGAGCCAGGGTCGCCCGACGCAGCCGGCTCGGGGGCTCGGCGGTCTCGGCACCGTCCGGGCGGATCGCCGCCGACGTGGCGACGAGCGAGGTCTCCACCAGACCCGGGCACAGCACGCTCGCGCCAACCCCGGGCGCGGCCACGCGCAGCTCCGCGTCGAGGGTCTCGGTCAGGCCGACGACGGCGTGCTTGACCGTGCCGTACGGGCCGAGTCCGGGAAACCGCATCAGCCCAGCGACCGAGGCGGTGTTGAGGAAGTGACCACCACCCTGGGCGATCATGGATGGGGCGAAGGAGCGAACCCCGTTGGCGACGCCGAGCAGCAGCACGTCGGTAAGCCATCGCCAGGTCTGCGGGGTCTGCTCCCACATCGGCGCCTGCCTGCAGACGACACCGGCGTTGTTGCAGACGACGTCGACCCGGCCGAACCGTTCCAGCGTGGTGTCGGCGAGCGCCTGGACGGCGCCGGGATCGCTGACATCGGTGGCGACCGCGACGACGGCCGCACCTGCCGCGGCAAGCGCCTGCGCATGGGTGTCGGCCAGGCTTCCGGCGGCATGGTCCAGCGGCGCCGGACGCACGTCGGCGAGCACGACCGACAGGCCACGGGCCGCGAACGCGCCGGCCAGCGCATACCCGATCCCGCTCGCTCCCCCGGTGACCACGGCGACCTGCCCGGCTTCGATCTTCACGGCCCACCCGCTCCCGCCAGCCGGCGCCAGCACAGGTTGCGACGATACGACGCCCCAAGCGCCACGCGCCCGCGATTGAGCTGTACCGCGACACTCGCAGTGGCCGACAACGCAGCCACTTTGTCCGACGTCGGTGCCGCTGATGGGTCCGCCGCATTGTCAGCGGAAAGGCGACGCAACGCGTGGTTCAGGCGTCCGGCGCCAGATGGGCGTGATTGGATGCGTGGGGCGATCGTCGGGCTACGGTGGCGATCGAAGCTATAGGCATCGAGGGCAGCTTCGCGGAGGTCGTGGATGGCGATCGCGCCGCGGTTTCGCCGGGTGGCGGCGCTGCAGCGAGAGTTCGTGGACCGACAGCCACTCCTGGAGGCATTCGCCGACGAGGTCGAGCGGGTCCGCGCAGCGGCGACCACCGGTGACTCCGCGCCGAGAGTGCTGAACATCACCGGGGTCGGTGGGATCGGGAAGTCACGACTGCTTCGAGAGCTACGGGTCCGGGCTCCGGAGCGATGGCGGACCGCTGCGCTCGACCTCCAGGTGCCGGCGATGCGACAGCAAGAGGACGCGCTCGCCGTGCTACGGGCCGAATTCGGCAAGCAAGGGGTGCGGTTCGACCGGTTCGACATCGCCTACGCCGTCCTGTGGCAGCGCATTCACCCTCATCTGAGGATCAGCAGGGAGACGCTGCCGTTCGTCGATGAAAGCGGAGTCCTCACGGAGATCATCGACTCGGTCGCAGGAGTTCCGGTGTTCGGAACGGCGCTCGGGTTGCTGAAGGCTGCCGAGCGGGTGACCTCGGACGCCCGCCGCCGCCGTCGGATAAGCCACGACGAGACGCTGTCGTCGCTCGATGTCCTTCCGAACGCCGAGGTCGTCGACGCCGTGACCTTCCTTTTCGCTGAAGACCTGCGCGACGCGTCCACCGAGCGGCCCTACGTGCTGACGATCGACACCTACGAAGCGCTGGTACCGGCGCCGACTCGTTCAGGACGCACGCAGCTGGCCGACTCCTGGCTACGTGATCTGGTCGGCCAACTGGACCGCGGACTGGTCGTCATCGCCGGTAGAGAACCGCTGGGCTGGGATGCATACGACGCCGACTGGCGTGGGTTGATCCGAGCTTGTCCGGTCGACGAACTTCCGATGGAAGCGCGGCTGGCATTGCTCGGCGCCTCTGGAGTGGCTGAGGAAGGTGAACGGCGACGGCTGGCGGCGGCCAGCGCGGGGCTGCCGTTCTATCTCCATCTCGCCGTCGACACGGGCAACGTCGGTGGGGAAGCAGATAGTACCGGTCCAATGCGGGCGTGGGCTGCGGCAACGCAGCAGGAGATCCTGCAACGTTTCCTGCAACACGTCGCGTCCGACGAGGTGCGGACGTTGGAGGTCCTCGGCGTCGCCAGGATCTTCGATCAGGAGATATTCCGGGCGTTGACGGCCGCGTTGAGGCTTCCCGGGCATGTGACGGCCTGGGAATCGATCTCGTCCTATTCGTTCGTCTATCCGGCGGGTGACCAGCTCCGCTTCCACCAGCTCATGGCCGGGGCGCTGCGCGACCGACTGTCCGCACCGGCCCGCCTGGAACTTCACCGGCTCCTCCGCGAGGCCTGGGAGCAGCGCGCGCTCGAAGACCCAGCAGAAGGCGGCTTCACCGACCAGGAGAGGTCCCGGAGCCTGGGCGGACGAATGCTGGCGGACCCGGTGGCGTTCCGAGAGATGATCTTCCACTCGTTGCACGTCGGGGAGATGACCTGCGTCGAGTTGCTCGACCTGGTCGAGGTCGCGGTCCGCGGCGGGGCGGATGGCGCCGCAGGTGGTGTGCTTACCGACCTGCGCGATTTCCTCCGGGAGAATCCGGCCCGAGCGACGCCGGAGCTGGCCGTGACCGCCCGAGTCATGGACGTCGAGGCGGTGCTTCGCCGTGGTGAATCCAGCGAGGCTCTGGATCTCACGCCAGAGGAGAACTGGGACGTCAGCGAGCCGGTAGGGGCACGACTCGCGGTCGCGGCCGGCCAGGCACGCCGCATCGCGGGCCAGACGACCGCCGCCTTGGCGATCTACAACCGAGCCTGGGCCAGCCACGACGATGCCGCTCGGATGGGCGCCGGCCTGTGGGCCGCGGATCTGCACATGTGCCAGGGTCGGTTCATCGACGCGGAACGCTTCGCGACCGAGCTGGACACGATCGCCGAGCGACGGCATCCGGAGTCCCGCGGCGATGTAGCCCGGCTGCGCCACCTGGCACATCGGTTCGCTTTCGATCTCACGACATCGGGCCGCCTTCTCGGCGAGGCGGCGGCCCACTACCAGGAAGCCCGGTCCTACCTCGGGAACGCGAACATCAGGACGAACCGGGCCGAGCTGCTTGCGTTCGTCGACGCGGCGGCGGCGATTCCCGAAGCGAGGTCCGCAATCGAGGTCCAGACCGAGATCGGCGCGCAGCACGAGCTGGGCAAATGCCACACGGCGATCGCCGTCGCCGAACTGCGGCTTGGCAACCTCGACCGCGCGGAGGTCGCGTTTGACGCAGCGGTCGAGGCCTTGACCCGAGCGAACTACCGATCGGGGCTCGCTCGGGCAAGGTTGTACCGAGGGGCGCTGGAGGCCCGACGGGGCCAGGTCGGTCTTGTCCGGGAGTCGGCGCGCTGGGCGGTGAGCGAGCTGGAAGCCGCGGAGGTGTACCCGACGCTGGTGCTGTGCGCGGGAGCCGCACTGCGGGAGCTTGGAATCGAGGATGAGTACGTGACGGATGCCTGCAGACGCGCCGAGGCCGCCATCCAGCCACTGGACTCGCTCGATGTCCTGAAAGCTCGAATCGACGAGCTCACCCGCGATCTGCTCGGCCTCGGCGAGGTGGTCTGATGGCGAGCATCGGCCCGAAGGCTTCGGACCCAGCCGAGCCCACCGCCGCGGGCCTCCCAGCGGCTACCGAGGCCGTCGGCGAAGAGCCGCCGGTTGCCCCGCGAGCGGTCACGAACGAACCGGGCGAGCTGTACCGGCTGGCCCTGGCCCGCACCGACCGCAGCGCCGGCTTCTACAACCACAACGTCCGTGTCGAGACGCCGGCGGGCCCTGTCGTGGTGCGCATCCCCATCCCGGGCGCCGACACCATGGACCTCACGATCTGGCCGGAGGCCTCGGTCGTGCGCGCCCTTCATCCCACCATCCCTCGGGCGCCGCGGCTCCTCCACGCGAGCACCGACCCGGAGTACCAGATCGTCGAATGGATCGACGGCGATGTCCTCGACGCGGTCGCGCCCCGCGGCAAACGAGTGCCTGACCAGGTCATCCCCGACGTAGGCACCCTGTTCATTCAGCTCGGCCGGATCGCGCTGGAGCAGCTTCCGCCGTTGCCTGCCCAGTGGCCCGCCGACGGTGACAACGCCGCCTTCGCTCGTCGGCTCTCCGCGATCACCGCGGGCGTGCACGCGGAGTTCCTTGACGAGTTCGGCCAGCTTTTCAGCGCGCTGCGGTTCCCGGCGGACCCGCTCGGACCCGTCCTCGACCGATGGGAAACCCTCTCCCCCAGGCCGTTCCGGCTGCTGCACACGGACATCCACCGCAAGAACATGATCGTAAACGGCGGGGCGACGTACTTTCTCGACTGGGAGTTGGCGCTCTGGGGCGACCCCGTCTACGACCTGGCGGTACATCTCCACAAGATGTCCTACCAGCCGGACGAGGAGGAGAGCGCCAGCGCCGCGTGGCGCGAGGCCATGGGGCCGGAGGCAGCCGTCGCGTGGGTCCGCGACCTTGCGACCTACCGTGCCCACGAACGCGTCAAGTCCGCCGTCGTCGACACCGTCCGCTACGCCAAACTCATCGCCGCCGGTTCGGAGGCATCTGAGGCGGAGGCAGCACTGCTGGACAAGCTCACTGCCAAACTGCACGCCGCCCACGGCGTATGGCGGACTGGACACGCACCCGACCGCGGAACGGTCGAAGAGCTGCTCCGTCGCTGAGATGCGCGCTCGCCCTCGGGCCGGCCGCCCGGCGGGCGAAGCCTCTGCAGGCGGTCTCGGCGGGGACGCCGGTCTCGGCAGGCGGTCTCGGCGGGGACGCCGCGCAGCCGGCCGCACGCCCACCGGTCGGGTTAATTCGGTATCACGACATGCTCAAGTCTTGGTCAGGGCGTCTGGTTGGTGACACCCGTCCGAATTAAGATCTACACAGAGGTAAGAAGTGGTCCAGGGGGGCACCGCGCGCCGGGCAGCCATTCCGGTTCCACCGGATCGGTAATGCCTTGTGCAACATTCCGACAGAGCATTCGGAAGGGAGCCGCCGGGTATGTCCCCTGCCGGTCGGGCCGCCGCTGAGGCGGCACCGGGCACCGAGCCGCCCGACCTGTCCAATCTCCCCGCGTCCGCCCCAACCGGGTCCGCCTCGGCAGGAGCCGCCGGAGCCGCTGGAGCCGACGCCAGTCAGGACCCCGCCATCGAGGCAGGCCAACAGCCCGCGGGCGTGCTGGCCGACCTGAAGCCACGCGCGGACGACCCGGCCGAGACGCGGCCGGCCGAGGCGGGCGACGGCCCGGCTCGGCCGCCGGAGGCCGAGCCGATGCTGCGGCTGGAAGGGGTGTCGAAGTCTTTCGGCTCATTGCGGGTTCTGCGCGACATCGACCTGACAGTGGCGCGAGGCGAGGTGATCGCCGTGATCGGGCCTTCGGGCTCGGGCAAGTCGACTTTGTGCCGGTGCGTGAACCGGCTGGAGACTGTCGATGCTGGCCGGATCCTCATCGACGGTCAGCCGTTGCCGGTCGAGGGCCGCGCGCTCGCCAGGGCCAGGGCAGACATTGGCATGGTTTTCCAGGCATTCAACCTGTTCGGCCATCGGACGGTGCTGGACAACGTCACGCTTGGGCCACGCAAGGTCCGCGGGGTGCCGAAGGCCGAGGCCGAGCGGCGCGCCCTGACGCTGCTGGAGCGGGTGGGCATCGCCGACAAGGCCCACCAGCCGCCGGCGACCCTGTCCGGCGGCCAGCAGCAGCGGGCGGCGATCGCCCGGGCACTGGCGATGGAGCCGAAGATCATGCTGTTCGACGAGCCAACGTCGGCGCTCGACCCCGAGATGGTCGGCGAGGTGCTCGATGTCCTGCGGGAACTCGCCCGTACCGGCATGACCATGCTGGTCGTCACGCACGAGATGGGTTTCGCCCGCTCCGCCGCCGACCGGGTCATCTTCATGGACGGCGGCCAGATCCTGGAGACGGGCGCCCCCGCCGAGCTGTTCGCGAACCCACGCCACGGGCGGACCCGCGACTTCCTCGAGAAGGTCCTCACCCACTGAGCGCACGCCGGAACCCCCAGAACCGCTGAGCTCCGCGGAAGGGCCACGCCTGACTGGCCGCAGGCCACTTGGGCAGGAGGCGCCACACCCATGACGTCACCTTAAGTTAAATTTCAACCACTTATAGTAATAACTCGCAACTCGCCGCCAGTCCGACTCCCTCATCTCCCATCGATTCCGCGTCGGCCACGAATCCCATCTGGCCGGCCATCCATCACCGGCCATCCACGAGATCCCGACCGCCGCATCCAGGCAGCGCCGGTCACCCGCGTGGTCCCCCGGCCACTCGAGGAACCCGTACAGCCCGGTCGGACGCGCGGCGACCGACCGCGACGGGGCGCGACGTCCCGTCCCACCGAAAGGAACGACCTTGCGCATCCGAATGCCAGGACGCTCCCAGCCGAGCCCGGCCGCGGACACGGCCCCGAACCCAGCGCCGAAACGCTCCCTGACGCCCGCCGCACCGCGCGCCGGCCGGCGGCGCGCGCTCTCCCTCGTCGCCGCGGCCGCGGCGCTCGCGCTGACCGCCGCGGCCTGCGGTGGGGGCGACGACGACGCGAGCGGTGGCACCGGCTCGGCCGCGCCATCGGCGAACTCCGGCGGCTACGCCACGACGAAGCTGGCTCAGCTGCCGGACAGCCCGACACTGGACAAGATCGTCGCCCGCGGGAAGATCATCGTCGGCACCAAGGTGGACCAGCCGCTGTTCGCCCAACAGAACCCGACCTCGGGCGAGTTCGAGGGCTTCGACACCGAGATCGCCCGGATCCTCGCCCTGCGCATCTTCGGGGACGCCAGCAAGATCGAATTTGTGGAAACCGTCTCGAAGAACCGCGAGCCGTTCATCCAGCAGGGCAAGGTCGACACGGTCGTCGCGACCTACACGATCAACGACGCCCGCAAGAAGCTGGTCGGGTTCGCCGGTCCGTACTACATCGCCGGCCAGGACATCATGGTCAAGGCCGACAACACGTCGATCAAAAGCGTCGAGGACCTGAACGGCAAGAACGTCTGCTCCGTGCAGGGGTCCACCTCGGAGAAGAACCTCACGGCGAAGGCGCCGAGCGCCAAACCGCTGCTGCTCGACGGGTACGGCGCCTGCGCCGAGGCGCTCGCCGACGGCCGCGTCGAGGCCGTGACCACGGACAACGTGATCCTGCTCGGCCTCATCGACGCGAACGACGGGGCATACAAGCTGGTCGGCAAGCCGTTCACCAGCGAGCCCTACGGCGTCGGCGTCCCGCTCGCCGACACCGCCTTCCGCTCGTTCGTCAACGACACCCTCGAGGCCGCCTACGCCAACGGCGACTGGAAGAAGGCCTTCGAGAAGACGGTCGGCGCCGTCGAGAAGACCGCCCCGACCCCACCGCCCGTCAACCGGTACCCGGCCGCCTGACCGCCTGACCGCCTGACCGCCTGACCGCCTGACCGCCTGACCGCCTGACCGCAGCGAACCAGCCGCCTGCCCCGGCTCCCCACCGGTTTTCATTGAAGCGATAACCGGTGGGGAGCCCTCGCGTCGGTCGACGGACGCGCAAGCCAGCGCGCGGGCGCGCGGGCGGGCGGCCATCGCGGGTATCGCGGCCATCGCGGGTATCGCGGGTATCGCGGGGCCGTCGCACGTCTTCGAGGCCCCGGCGGCCAGTGAACCGGAGGTCGCGCCGCGGAGCGGACGGGCTCGGCCACAACCGATGCAGGGAGTTCCTAGTGCAAGTCGTGCTGGACAACCTGGACTTCTATGTGTCCGGGATGTGGGTCACGCTCGAGCTCACCGCGTTGTCGTTCCTGCTCGCGCTCGGGATCGGCGTCATCGTGGCGAGCGCGCGGGTCAGCCCTGTCGCGCCGCTGCGGGCGGCCGGCCTGCTCTACGTCGAGACCGTCCGGAACACGCCACCATTGGTATTGCTGTTCCTGTTCGTCTACGGCCTGCCGAAGGCGGGCGTGATCTACTCGCTGTTCGTGTCCGCCGTACTGGTGCTCGGCGGCTACACCGGCGCGTTCGTCGCCGAGGCGCTGCGCTCGGGAATCGCGTCAGTGCCCATCGGGCAGGCGGAGGCGGCGCGTTCACTGGGCCTGGGCTTCAGCCAGACGCTGCGCTACGTCATCCTCCCGCAGGCGTTCCGCACCGTGATCCCGCCGGTCGGCGGGCTGCTGTCGGCGCTGGTCCGCAACACCTCACTGGCCGCGACCGTCGGCGTGCTGGAGCTGACCGGACAGGCCGAGCGGCTCAACACCGACCAGACCGACCCCATCCCGATCTTCCTCGGCGCCGCCGTCGCCTACCTGATCATCACCCTGCCGCTGGGCGCCTTGATCGGGGCCGCGGAGCGCCGGCTGGCGGTGACCCGGTGAGCTCGAGAGGAACAGGAGGAGCAGGAGGAATAGGAGGAGCCGGAGGAGCAAGCGGTTCCGTGCTCTATGACGCACCGGGCCCGCGGGCGCGACGGCGGGCATGGATCGGCTCGGTCGTCGCGCTGCTCGTCGTCGCCGTGCTCGTCACCGTGGCGGTGCGCCGCCTGGCCGACCGTGGCCAGCTCGACGAGGCCCGGTGGGACTTCGTCAGCGATCCAGCCGTGCTGCGCTTCCTCGGGGCCGGCTTGCTCAACACGCTCAAGGCCGCCGCCGTCGCCGGGGTGTTCGCGTTCGCGCTCGGCTTCGCGCTGGCCGTCGGCCGGCTCGCGCCGTCCCGGCTGGTGCGCGCGGCCGCGACCGTCTGGGTGCAGTTCTGGCGGGCGATCCCGCTGCTGCTGTTCATCCTGTTCATCAGCCTCGGCCTGCCGGTCCTCGGCGTGAAGCTGCCGGTCTTCTGGTTCCTGGTGATCGGGCTCGCGGTCTACAACAGCGCCGTCTTCGCGGAGATCATCCGGGCCGGTGTGCTCGCGCTGCCACGCGGCCAGGCCGAGGCTGCGGCGTCGATCGGCCTGACGTTCTGGCAGGGCATGCGACTGGTGCGCCTGCCGCAGGCGGTCCGGTTCATGGTGCCGTCGCTCGTCAGCCAGTTCGTCGTGCTCCTCAAGGACAGCTCGCTCGGCTTCGTCCTGCCCTACTCCGAGCTGCTGCACCGGGGGCGGATCACCGGCAGCTACGAGCACTCGATCCTGCAGGCCTACGCGGTCGTCGCCGTCGTCTACATCGCCGTCAACGCCAGCCTGTCCTACGTCGCCCGCTACCTCGAGCGACGCACCCGCGCCACCGCCACCCGCGGCCGGGGCAGGCGCGGCGAACGCCCGCCGGGGGACTCCGTCACGCCGATCACCGCAGACACGCTCGGAGGCTATATCCCGGCCGGGCTGGGTGATATCGGAAGTTCAAGGTGAGCCGTCTCCCGGGACGGCGCGACCGTGCCCACCCCGTCCTATCCGACAATTGGACAAACCCCCACGCCCAAAACCCGACCTGCTTCGAGCTGAACTCGACGTCCTACCGTAGTCGCTCACGCCATTGACACCGCCGGCTGCGCAAGGAGGATGCCTCCTTCATACATTCGTGGTTCGGCCTCGTCCACGACCGTATGGCCCGCTACCAGCCGGATGCCGACGACCCTACAGAGTTCGAAGCAAGCCTCCGCCGCTTCAGCACAGAGGCGCCGGTCCAGCACAGAGGCGCTGGCCTGCCGCTCAGAGCGAGGACGGTCGGACCGGCGGAGACGCCTCGACCATGCGCTGTCGCTCCTGGGCCGGCGCGGATCCGGTGAGCAGGCCGAAGACCCGGCCTGCAGCTCACGCGCGACTTGGCTCACGGGTGCTCCGAGGCTGGCCGCTCGGCCGGATACGGCGCTCACTCCGGCGACGGAGTCCTGCGCTCCTCGCTTAGAAGGTTGCCGATGGTGGCCCTTCCTGACGCCGGACGTCGGGCGAGGCGTTAACGCGCGCATAAGCGCTCCGAGCGCCGGCGGCGGGCATGGCTTTTCTTGAGCCTTTTGATGTCCATGTTTCGCAAAGGACCGTGGATTCATTTGCTCTCGGTACGGCTGGTGGCGCCCGAGGAGCGGAGACTTGCATTGTCGGATCCACCTCCTAGAATGAACGCATGTTCGATGGTTGTGTCGAGCTCGATGAGCCCGAAATTTCGCCGGCCGCCGTCGTCGCTCGATCTGGGCGTGCGTCCAGGATCGGGGGAAAAGGCACGGCGGTGATGGAGCGGCCGCTGCCGGTGGGCCGTCCGTCAATGCCCGCGCGGCAGGGGCCAACGCGGGACGGCCCGCTCTTGTCCGAGGATCATGAGGGGCGGGCGGGCAGGCTCGGCTGGGAGGCCGCGGTCCTTGGTGAGCTTGCGGTGATGAACGCGGGTTGTGACGTGTTGCTGAAGGCGCTGGAGAGCTGCTCCGAGCAGTTCGCGCTGAGCGCGGTCGAGCAGGTGGAGCGGCTGGGATCTCGGGTCGAGGCAATGAAGATCCGAGCGCAGGTCAGGCTCGCCCAGCTTCGGCCGCCGCCGGACGGAGAGCCCTGTTCGCGCTACGTGGACGACGAGATCGCGGCGCTGCTCGGCCAGTCGCCCAGGACTGCCGCGGACAGGCTGTCGAAGTACTGGGATATCGCCACTCGGCTCCCGTCGGCGCTGGCCATGCTGGCCGCAGGGGAGCTCGACTACGCCCGTGTGCGGGCCCTCGCCGAGGCCACGTCGCCGCTGACCGACGAGCAGACCGCCGACGTCGAGCAGAAGATGCTTGCCGGCAGGAAGCTTGCCTCCCCGTCCGCGTGGCGGATCAAGGCCAGGAAGCTCGTCCATCGAGCCGATCCCGCGGCGGCGTCCCGGCGTCGAGCCGAAGCCCGCCGGAACCGGAACGTCACCGTCCGGCCGTCGGATGACGGAATGGCCCAGCTGACCGCCGACCTGGCCGCCGAGGACGCCCGCGCGGTCATGGACCGGATCGACCGGATCGCCCGGGCCGACGCGACGGCCGACGGCGACACCCGGGACATCGGCGCGAAGCGGGCCGACGTCCTCACCGGCCTGCTGCTCGGTAACCGGCGTGAATACGTGGTGACCGAGATCCAGGTCGTCGTCGGGGCGGGCACCCTGCTCGGCCTTGACGACGAACCCGCCGAGCTCGTGGGCTACGGCCCGATCGCGGCCGATCTGGCCCGCCGGCTCGCCGGCGACGCCGTCTGGCGGCGCATCCTCACCGACCCGGCCAGCGGAACCGTCCTCGACGTCGGCCACCGCCGCTTCCCGACCCCCGCACTGGCGCGATACATCCGGGCCCGCACGGTGAGCTGCACCTTCCCCGGCTGCCCGACCCCGGCGATCCGCTGCGACCTCGACCACACGACCGGCTGGGCCAGGGGCGGCCGCACCAGCCACGACAACCTCGGCCCCGCCTGCCCCCACCACCACGCCATGAAGGACCAGCCCGGATGGTCCCTCACCCAGCCCCAGCCCGGCATCTTCACGTGGACCAGCCCGGGCGGCCGCACCTACCGCACCAACGGCGACGACCAGAACCCGCCGGAGACGCCGCCAGACCGCCGGTGCGGCGCGGACGACCCCTGCCCGTTCTGAACGAGCACGGACGGTCCACGCGGCAATGCCGCCGAGCCTCGGCGGACGTTCCCGCCGCAGCCGGCAGGCTCACCACGCGAGCGCTGGAGAGTTCCGATAGCGCTGGATGGACGAAGCTTTCCGCGATGACCCGTGGCTTTCGGCGTGGGAGGGTCAGGGGCGCGGAGGGTCAGAGGCGCGGGACGCCGGCGAGGTTGAGCTCGTCCTGGAAGGCAGGCCGGTTCCGGTGTTCCTGGCGCAGCCGCAGCGCGTAGGTGCGGTATGCGTCATCGGTGCCGGCTCGCTGGTGCCAGGTCCCCAGTTCACGTACGAGACGTGCGACAGCTCCGTAGGCCCTCCGGTCGCTCGCTCCGGAGCGAGCCAGGTCGATCTCCCTGACGAGGATGGGGATCGACGCGGCTGGGTATGTGGCAGCGCGGGCACGGGCCAGGCGCAGCCAGGCACCCCGGTCGCAGCCACCGCGCTCGGCCGCAGCCAAGGCGGTCTCGGTCTCGCCCTCCCAGAGCAACACGTCGACGAGCTGGGTGTTGCCCTGGCCTGCGTGGACCTCGCCACCGGGCCACGGCCCGCCAGCGCAACCGGAACGGCTGCGAGGCCACCCCACCACCCGCGGGTCGTAGTCGAGCAACGCCAGCCGGTCCCGCTCCAGCCAGGACTCGTAGCCGACGAGCTCACCAGTCGTAGCGAACCACCACCAACCCGGAAAACCCGGCTCACCGCGCGTCCAGCGAAACGACCGCACCGGCACCACCCGCTCGAACCGGACATCCACACACGAGCCCAGCGGCAGCCGGCACGGCCGCAGACCCGCGACCTCCGCGAACTCCAGCTCGAACCCGTCCTCCACAGGCAAAACCGGCTCCGACACCGTCACCCGATCAACGTAAAACCACAACGCCCAGAGCGTGATCAGCGACAGATCAGATCCACCGGCACGACGAAACCGCCTGCCAGCAACGCCAGCGCGAAGCCCTCGACCGTCTCTACGCGACCGCGGGGCCGCCCGGTTCCAAGGCGGCACCCGCCGCCGTCGCGTGGGCCAAGGAAGCCGGCCTCAGCCCGGACCCCGCCGCCGTAGCGACCATCCTGGACATCAACGACTCCTGGGCCGAAGCCGTGCTCTGGCCATTCCTGGCCGCCCTCGGCATCCCGAACGCCCCTACAGCGGACGACCTCTAACTGCATCCTGACGGGGCAGCCGCCTCCGAGCTGACCAGGGCGATGCACGAGGTCCTCCTCGGGGCCGACCCCACGCGGTCCCCACCGCCGCCTATCTGCGCCGCGTACCCATCTCTCTCCCGCGAGGTGGCTAGCGGCCACCACTGACGTCGCCGCGCGCGCGTGCCTCCCCTGGTCACCAGCGACGCATTGACCGGCCTGAAGTTCAGCTGGCCGGCGGCTTCACCGACGAAACGCACCTCATCGGCGGCCAGCGGTGGCCGGGGCGTGTCGGAATGTTCGGACCATAGGAGGTGTACCACTGCTCGTGTACGTCCGGGTTCAGGTCGGCGGCCATGAAGACGGCATGCACGCCGGGCAGCTCGAGCGCGGCGGACGCGTCGATACTGGTGATCAGGGCACGCGCGAACGGGCTGCGCACGAAGCAGGCATGCAGCATTCCCGGCCGCGTAATGTCGTCGACGAAGGTGCCGTGCCCGGTGAGCAGCCGGCCGTCCTCCACCCGCGGCACCCTGCTGCCCGCGTAGCGGAACGGCGGTTGCGGTGCGGTGGCCGTGTCGGTCATGCGTCTGGATTCCTCGCGTCGCGGCCTGCCGGCGGGTGTTCACGGTGCGTTGATGGGTCGAGTGGCCCACCGCGAGCCCATGCTGAGCGATCGCCCAATCGCTATGCTGGGTGAATGCCTATCCTTCAATCGCCCCGCGTGTCAAGAGGTGTGGCGTCGGGGCTGGTGAGGGCGCGGGCCGCGCGGCTGGCAGCGAGGACCGGCACGCCATGACGACGCCCCGCCGGATGGGAGCGCAGGACTCGAAGACCAGAGCCGCGCTACTCGACGTCACCGCCCAGATCATGATCGAGGAAGGCTACGCCGCCGCGACCTCGCGACGGGTCGCGGCGAAGGCCGGCGTCAAGCCGGCGCTCGTGCACTACTACTTCCGCACGATGGACGATCTGTTTCTCGCGCTGTTCCAGAAAGGCGCCGAGGCCAATCTGAAACGGTATGAGCAGGCGCTTGCATCGGATAAACCGCTGCGGGCGCTCTGGGAGCTCTCCAGCGAGCCGGTGGGCACCGCCCTGCTGTCGGAGTTCCAGGCGCTGGCCAATCATCGCAAGGCCATCCAGGCCGAGATAGCCGACTACGCGGAACGTTTCCGCGCCATGGAGGTCAAGGCCCTGGCCGGCCTGCTCACCGACGCCGGCGTGAGCCTCGACCTGGCGCCGCCGCCCGCCGTCGCCCTCATCATCCTCGGCGTCGCCCGCATTCTCACCACCGAGGACTCCCTGGGCATCACCACCGGCCACGCCGAGACGCTGGCCCTCATCGAGCGATACCTCGAGCAGCTCGAACCCGCGGCGCCGGCCGCCGACGGGCCGGCCGTCCCCTAGGCCGGCCGTCCCCTAGGACGGCCGGCCGTCAGGCGTCGCCCTACAGCGGCCCGCCCTCCGCGCCGGTGGCACGGCCGGCATCGGTAGCCGTGCCGGATCCTCCGATCGGCTTTCGGTCGCGGCCTGGAGCTCATCCCGGCCCGGGCGATCGAGGCTCCCCCGCCGCGCCGGCTGGTAACGTCGGTCGACCCCGTCCCCGTCGTGTTCGGATCCGAGTTCGGCACCCCGCGCCGAGAGCGTGACCGCGAACACCACTCCCGACACGGTCCACCGGCCGGAACAGCCCGACTGCCCGGTGCTGTTCCAGGGCCAGTGCGGGCACGCGTGGGATGGAGAGGAGACGGTCGACATGCTCGAGCGGCGGGCCGCGCGGAATCTGACCGTGCGGGAACTGATTGAGTGGACATGAGCACGCAGATCGACGCCGGCGCCTCCGGGCTGCTCTCGGGCTCCGGCCACCTGACGCACCTGCAGCGGCTGGAGGCCGAGAGCATCCAGATCTTCCGCGAGGCCGTCTCGGAGAGCGAGCGGCCGGTGCTGCTGTACTCGGCGGGCAAGGACAGCGCCGTGATGCTGCACCTGGCGATGAAGGCGTTCTACCCGTCGAAGCCGCCGTTCCCGCTGCTGCATGTGGACACGACGTGGAAGTTCCGCGCGATGTACGAGTTCCGCGACAGGCTGGTCGCGGACCTGGGTCTCGACCTGCTGGTCCACCAGAATCCGGACGCGCTCGCGGCGGGGATCAACCCGTTCGACCACGGCTCGGCGATGCACACCGACATGTGGAAGACCGAGGGGCTCAAGCAGGCGCTGGACAAGCATGGCTTCGATCTGGCGTTCGGCGGGGCGCGCCGCGACGAGGAGAAGTCGCGGGCCAAGGAGCGCGTGTTCTCGATCCGGTCCGCGGCGCATCGCTGGGACCCGAAGGACCAGCGCCCGGAGCTGTGGCGGCTCTACAACGCGCGCAAGGCTCCCGGTCAGTCCGTGCGGGTGTTCCCGCTGTCGAACTGGACCGAGCTGGACGTCTGGCTGTACATCCACAAGGAGAACATCCCGATCGTGCCGCTGTACTACGCGGCGGCGCGGCCGGTCGTGGAACGCGACGGAGCGCTCATCATGGTCGACGACGACCGGATGCCGCTGAACCCCGGCGAGGTTCCCCAGCAACGCTCCATCCGGTTCCGCACACTGGGCTGCTACCCGCTGACCGGCGCCGTCGAGAGCGAGGCCGCGACGCTCCTGGACATCATCCAGGAAATGCTCCTCACGACCAGCTCGGAGCGCCAGGGCCGGGCCATCGACCACGACTCGGCCGGGTCGATGGAGAAGAAGAAGCACGAGGGGTACTTCTGATGGTGGTGAACATCTGATGGCGCACGCGGCCGACGACCTCGTCGCCGACGACATCGAGGAGTACCTGCGTCGGCACGAGCACAAGTCGATGCTGCGGTTCATCACCTGTGGCTCCGTCGACGACGGGAAGTCGACGCTGATCGGCCGGCTGCTCTACGACGCCAAGCTGGTGTTCTCCGACCAGCTGGCCGCGCTCGAGGCCGACTCGAAGAAGGTCGGCACACAGGGCGGTGAGCTGGATTTCGCGCTGCTCGTCGACGGCCTGGCCGCCGAGCGCGAACAGGGCATCACGATCGACGTCGCCTACCGGTTCTTCTCCACCGAGAAGCGCAAGTTCATCGTCGCCGACACCCCTGGCCACGAGCAGTACACCCGCAACATGGTCACCGGCGCCTCCACCGCCGACCTCGCCGTCATCCTCATCGACGCGCGCAGGGGCGTGCTCACCCAGACCCGCCGGCACAGCTACCTGGTCTCGCTGCTGGGAATCCGCAAGGTCGTGCTCGCGGTGAACAAGCTCGACCTCGTCGACTACTCGAAGGACGTCTTCGCCGCCATCGAGGCGGACTACCGCGCCTTCGCCGCCCAGATCGGTCTGGAAGGCGACGCGATCACCTGCATTCCGCTCTCGGCGCTGCGCGGCGACAACATCACCGCGCCGTCGGCGAACACCCCCTGGTACACCGGGCCGACCCTGGTCGGGTTCCTCGAGACGGTCGAAATCGCCGACGCGTCGGCCGCGGGGCCGCTGCGCCTGCCGGTGGCGTGGGTCAACCGGCCCAACCTGGACTTCCGTGGATTCTCCGGCCAGGTCGGCGGCGGTGTCGTCCGTCCCGGCGACCGGGTCCGCGCGCTGCCGAGCGGGCAGGAGTCCACCGTCACCCGGATCGTCACGGCCGACGGCGACCTGGACACGGCCATCGCCGGCCAGTCGGTGACCCTCGTGCTCGCAGACGAGATCGACATCAGCCGCGGAGACCTGATCGCCGCCGCGGACAGCCCGGCGGAGGTCGCCGACCAGTTCGAGTGTCACCTCGTCTGGATGAGCCCCGAGCCGATGCTGCCCGGCCGGTCCTACCTGCTCAAACTCGGCACCCGCACGGTGAGCGCGACCGTCGCCCACCCCAAGTACAAAGTCAACGTCAACACCCTGGAACACGCCGCGGCACGCACACTCGAGCTCAACGAGATCGGTGTCGCGAACCTCAGCCTCGACCGGCCCGTCCCCTTCGACCCCTACTCCGCCAACCGGGACACCGGCGGATTCATCCTCATCGACAAGTTCACCCACGCCACCGTCGCCGCCGGCCTCCTGCACTTCGCGCTCCGGCGCTCACACAACATCCACTGGCAGGCCGTCGAGGTGAACAAGGCCGCCCGGGCGGCCCGCAAGGGCCAGCGGCCGGCGGTCGTCTGGTTCACCGGCCTGTCCGGCGCCGGCAAGTCGACGATCGCCAACCTCGTCGAGAAACGGCTGCACGACCAGGGCTTCCACACCTACCTGCTCGACGGCGACAACGTCCGCCACGGCCTCAACAAGGACCTCGGCTTCACCGAAGCCGACCGGGTGGAGAACATCCGCCGCATCGCCGAAGTCGCGAAACTCATGGCGGATGCCGGCCTGATCGTGCTCACCTCGTTCATCTCCCCGTTCCGCGCCGAACGACAACTCGCCCGCGACCTGCTCGACGACGGCGAGTTCATCGAAGTCCACGTCGACACCCCCCTCGCCGTCGCCGAAGCCCGCGACCGCAAGGGCCTCTACGCCAAAGCCCGCCGCGGCGAACTCACCAACTTCACCGGCGTCGACTCCCCCTACGAGCCGCCGCTGCACCCGGAGATCCGCCTCGACGCCTCCGGCGGGGTGTCGGCCGAGGCCAACGCCGACCAGGTCGTCACCCATCTGCGCGAGACCGGCATCCTCGCCGCACCGCCGACGGCGCGGTAGGCGGCCCGTCCAGCCGGGCCGCCTACCGCAGGATTACCACAACGTGGGGAGGGTGCCAGTCCCGGTTCCCGCCGCGGCCGGGACGCGGGCCGCCTCCAGCGCCAGCAGGCGCCGCTTGCGGTCGAGGCCGCCGCCGTAGCCGGTGAGATCGCCGGAGGACCCGACGACCCGGTGGCACGGCACGATGATGCTGATCGGGTTACGCCCGTTCGCGAGGCCGACGGCTCGGGCGGCGCCCGGCCGGCCGAGGCGGTCGGCCAGCTCACCGTACGAGATCGTCTGGCCGTAGGGAATCTCGCGCAGGCCGGCCCACACGGTCCGCTGGAACTCGGTCCCACGCGGCGACAGTGGTAGATCGAACTGCGTCAGCATTCCCTCGAAGTACGCCCTTAGCTGGGCGATGACGTCGTCGAAGGCGGCCGGGTCGGGATCCCCGAACGTCTCCTCGGCGGGGCGGTGGCGATGCTGCTCCATGTAGAGGCCGGCGAGCGCGCCGTCCACGGCGACCAGCGTCAGATCACCGATCGGGCTGTCGACGACCGTGTGCGTTACGTGTTCTGCCTGCTGGGCAAGCATCTTCTCTCTCCTCAGGGTCAGTCAGCTGGAAGTTGGTTGATGGGATGGTCGCTCGTCGCCCACAGGTACTGGACGGCGTAGGCACGCCACGGCCGCCAGGGCGTGGCACGCGTCGTCAGCGCGGCAGGCGTCGACGGCAGGCCGAGCTGGGACGCCGCACGCCGGACGCCGAGATCGGTGGCGACGAACGCGTCCGGGTCGCCGAGCGCGCGCATCGCGACCAGTTCGCCGGTCCACGGCCCGACGCCCGGCACCGCCGCGAGCTGGGCCCGAGCCCGCTCCCAGTCGCCGCCGACGTCCAGCTCCAGCTCCCCGGCGGCGAGCGCGGCGACCAGCGCCAGCACGGTCGCCCGCCGGGACCGGGGCATCGCGAGCGTCTCCGGGTCCAGCTCGGCGAGGGCCGACACGGTCGGGAACAGGTGGGTCAGCGCGCCGTCGGCGTCCTCGACAGGTTCGCCGTGCGCCGTCACCAGCCGGGCGGCGAGCCGGCGGGCGGCCGCCGTCGAGACCTGCTGGCCGAGCACGGCGCGGATCGCGAGCTCCGCCGGGTCAGTGGTGCGCGGCACCCGCCGGCCTGGGCTCTTGGCGACGAGCGGAGCCAGCGCCTCGTCAGCACCGAGCAGGGCGTCGATGGCTACCGGGTCGGCATCGAGGTCGAGCAGCCAGCGGCACCGGTTGATCGCGGTCGTCAGGTCACGCAGGTCAGACAGGGCCAGCCGGCATTCGACGTGCTCCGGCGCCGGCCGCAGCGTCGCGACGGCGTGGCCATGCGGCAGCCGCAGCGTCCGGCGGTAGGCGCCGTCTCGCCATTCCTCGATCCCCGGCACCGCCGTGGCCGCGAGGTGGCCGAACAGGTTGTCCGGGCACAGCGGGCGGCGGAACGGGAGGCGCACGACGATGGTGCCGGCCGTCTGGCTGCCGGCTGTCTGGCTGCCGGCCGTCTGGCTGCCGGCTGTCCGGCCTGGTGCTCCCGGCTCGTCGCCGGCCTTCGCCCGGGTCTGGGCCCGGACCCGCAACTCGCTCGGCGACAGCGCGAAGACCTCCCGGACCGTCTCGTTGAACGCGCGCACGCTGGCGAAGCCCGCCGCGTAGGCCAGGTCGGTCATCGGCAGCGTCGTGGTCTCGATCAGCAGGCGGGCGGTCTGCGCGCGCTGCGCCCGGGCCAGGGCAAGCGGGCCCGCGCCGAGCTCGGCCATCAGCTGCCGTTCGAGCTGGCGGACGCTGTAGCCGAGCCGGGTGGCAAGCCCCGGCACGCCCTCACGGTCGACCAGCCCGTCGGCGATCAGCCGCATCGCGCGGGCGACGAGGTCCGCGCGCTCGTTCCACTGCGGCGAGCCGGGCACGGCGCCGGGCCGGCAGCGCTTGCAGGCCCGGAACCCGGCCTGCTGCGCCGCCGCCGCGCTCGGGAAGAACCGCATGTTCTCGGGCTTCGGCGGTGTCGCGGGGCAGCTGGGCCGGCAGTAGATCCCGGTGGTGAGCACCGCGGTGAAGAACCAGCCGTCGAAGCGCTCGTCGCGCGCCTGCACGGCCCGTACACACCGCTGGACGTCCAGATACACAAGACCCAGCGTGCTCGCCGCCGAGCCTCAGGTCTCGCGGAAAAACGACATGACGGTACAGCCGACCACCGGCACCAGCAGGACGGAGTAGTTCTTGGCGTGCGCGGCGGTGCCGGCGATGACCCGGTTGAAGCCCAGCGCGTCGGCGAACCGGTTCACCTGGTCGGCCGCCGCGGCCGTCGGCACCACCTGGCGTCGCAACAGATCGATGACCACCTCGGGGCTCGGACCACCTTCGTTCCGATATTTGATCATCGGCGGCACGCCCGCCGCCTGACACATGTCCTCCTGATGAATCCGGACGGCGATCCCCTGGCGGTTCCGCCGGCGGTCGTACCGGGTCACCGCGATGACCCGCTCCGCGCCCAAGGACAGGACCTCCGTCATCGCGGCAGGTAGTCCCAGAAGACGTGCGGCCGACAGACACAGGTGCTCGTTGAGATCGTGATCGTCCAGCCCACCGATCGCCGGCTTGAGGATGTGCGTCGTGGAGATGGCGCCCGACGGATCGCCCCATCTGCTGGTGCGTTCGTCGAAATACAGCGCCGTCTTCGCCTGCGCGCCGGCGAGGCTGAACTGCCCTGTGCCATGCACATGCCAGGCAGTTGGGTCGGCACGCAGAACCCGCAGCCTCTCCGCGATCTCCGCCTCGTCGAGCCACTGGGTCGTTCCCTCACCAGCCAGCAGCGCATCGACGCGTTCCGGTCGGCGTCGACCGGCCGTGCCGGGCGGAAACGCACGGTCGCGAGCGCTCGAAAAGCGCTATACAAAACCATGTCGAGCGCTCGCCGAGAGGACGTCAGAACAGCGACGAACATATCCGGCAAGATTTGCGGAGGATCTTGCCCTGACGGCAGGACTGTCTATTCTGCCGACGTGAGCAGTCATGTGGCGAGATGGATTGACGACGGGCACGGAGCGGACGCCGGGCACCTCGTCGAGGTGGTCGCGCTGCCGCTCGCGCTCCCGCCCGTGTCGGTGGTGCGGCCCGTCGCGTCGACGGCTGGGCAGCGGGTGTTCGCCGACGCGGTCGACGTGTGGCTGCGGGCCGGCGGCTGGCGGCTCGGCAGCCGGGGCGCGGGCTCGGTGGCCCTGCGCGGTGGCGAAGAGGGCGAGCCGGGCTGGCTGAAGGACGCCTGGGCGGACGAGGTACGCGCCCGAGCCTGGCCGGCCGACGCGGTCCGCACCATGCTCGTGATCTCGTACGATGAAACCCGCTTCTACTGGTGGGCAGCTCGATGAGGCGCGAAGGCGCTGTTGCATTGGCCGAGGCCGCAGTCCGCGTTGGCGGCCGAGCCATGATCGAATGGTGTCTCGCTGCCATCCTCGTCCCCTGGTCCCGATCTCGGAGTTCACCGGGTTTGGACATGGTTAGGTCGGACGTCAGGTTGGATCCGGCGTTCCTCGCCAAGACGCCGGACGCACCAGGCCGTCCGGCAGGACTGTGGCCTCGTCACCAATCGCTTGGTCGATCTGTGTTTGTGTCAGCCCCAAGACGCCGGTGAGGTTCGCTCCGGTCAGCAGGGCACGGCTGAATTTCGCCCCCCTGACGTCAGCCCCGCTGAGATCCGCCCGATCCACTCGGGCGTCCGTGAGGTTTGCGAGATTCAGCTCAGAGTGGGTGAGGTTTGCGCCGCGCATCCAGGCGTCGGTGAGGTTTGCGTGCTTCAGGAATATGCCGCTGAGGTCTGCTGCCTCCATACTGGCGCGGCTGAGGTTCGCGTCCCTAAGCCAGGCGCCGCTGAGGTCTACTCCCTTCATCCAGGCGAGCGTCAGGTCCGCTCTCTCCATCTGGGCGCGAGCGAGGTCCGCACCTTCCAGCGAGGACTCCCTGAGGTTCGCCTCAGCAAGGTCGAGTTCGGCCAGGCAGGCCGGTCCGGTGAGATCGGCGCCGTGCAGGTCGCAGCGCGGTACGCCGGGCCGCCGAGGCAGGCGGGCGAGCACCTGGACAGCCGCGCGGATGTCGGCGGCCGGGCGGCTCGGGGGCGTCCCGGCGCCGTCAGCTGGGGGTGTTGGTCTCAGCACCGGGTCAGTGCTGCGCTCCCGCACGAATGCGGAGAGCACCTCCACGACTGTGCGCTGGTCGGCCGGAGAGTCCACCGCGATCCGCTCGAGTGCGTACAGGCCCCCCAGTCGGATGCTGCTGTCGGGGTCGCTGAGCAGCTTTACCGCCTCGATGTAGAGCTCACGGACATGGGTGTTCTCATTCGCCCGCCGCGTCTCGGACAGCGCTATCAGACCGCCTGCCACCGCCAGCAGCGCCGCGGCGGCGGTCGTCAACGCGCCTTGCAGCGCCGCGCGTGCCTCCGGCGCACTCGCCGGGTAGAGCGCCGGCGGGAGCCGCCACACTGCCACTCCCAGACCGCCCACGCTTACCAGGGCCAGGACTATGACGACCCTCATCCACCGGTGCCCCGGCCCGGTTCCCCGACGATTTTCCATGAGCAGGGTTGTACGCCACCGACCTCAACCGCTCTGCGTGAGATGGCAGTCGGACGCCCGTCCCATGCCGCACGACGTCGGTTGCGACGGCATGCAGCGAACAACCGGCATGCCATGATGAGCAGCGGCGCGCATTAGGTTTTGCCGTTCGTCGTGCGGTAATGCGGATGATCGATTGTCGCGGGGCGCCGTTGTGCGGTCCTGACGCTCATGCCAAAAAGGTCGCAGAGCTGGCGGACGTCACCACCCGTGGCGCGCACCGCATCGAGAATGCGGTCGCTTCGCAATGCTCGGGCCGTCACGCTGACCTTGCGTGCGACCCAGTTGGTGCGGCGCTGTTGCCTCTACCGGACCCAACCCCGCCACCAGGCACATCCCGACGAGAGATCACAACACGACACGCGCCCTAACGGTAGGCCTGTCCGTGGGACCAAACGCACGGGGCGTGGGAAGACGGGGTATGCCGTACACGGCGCCGCCGGGAGCAAGCTGATCTCCGCGCTCCTGGCTCGCGATATCATGCCGGACCCTGAGCCAGAGCAGGTCGTGACAACGTTCGGTCCTGCTCGGTTCTTCCTCGCCTCCCGTTCCGCCGTACTCGGCCGGCCCGGCGTACGACGACGTCCGACCCGGGGAAATTCTCCTGGCCGTGCCGGGAACGCGTACCCGTGCCCGCGGGAACCGGCTGCCCGCACAATCCACCCGCCGCTCCTGCCCGGCCGGTCGACGGACCGGCGACCGGACGCCTGACGGAACCGCGGCCCGTGGACCCTCGGCTTCACGCGGCCGCCGGTGCCGACCGGTGCGTCCTTCGCCACCCGCCAGCCATGGCGGCGTGGCGGCTTCCTGTACCGCAATCACCACGAGGAGTAAGTGACATGGAACGAACCCGCCGTGCCCGTCGTGCCGGCGCCATTGGTGTGGCAGCCGGAGTGCTGTGGCTGCTGAGCTGGGTGGGCGAGGCATTCCTCGAATCCGATGAGGGCAGCGCAACGTGGTACGTCGACCAGATCCTCGCCACCAGCGCGCTGCTCGGCACCGCGGTGCTCATGTACGGGCTCGCCTGGACCCGCAGCGGCGGCGACAGCCGGGCCGCCCGCGTGAGCCTCACGCTGAGCTGGATCGGCTGGGCCCTGTTGGCCCTCGGGGGCGCCGGCCTCCTCGCGGCCGGGTCCGAGGACCCCGGGTTGGTGGGGATCGCCTTCCCACTCGGTGGCACGCTCAGCTCCCTTGCGGGTCTGGTCGGCGCCGTCATCATCGCCACCCGGGGGGAACTGACCGGCTGGCCGCGCTGGATGCCGTTGGTGTTCGCGGGTGCCAGGGTCGCCGCCGACGTCGTCCAGGTACCGAGCGACGAGAACACGCCGGCCACCTACGGCGCCGAGCTTGTCACCTTCCTGTTGATCATTCTGCTCGGCGTGGCGCTGCGCTCCGCCACGTTCCTCGCCCGCCCGCCGCTGGCCGCCCCTGCTGGCATGGCGAGCGCCGAGCACTCGAGGTGAGTCGGAAGCCCGGGCCCGTCGCCGAGACTCTCCTGCATACTCACGACATCACCGAGGGGTTGGGCCTGCAGGGGCGTCCCCCGCAATCGCTTTGCAGGGGGGTGTTGAGCCGGCTGCTTCCAGGCGCTCCGGACGGCGATCCAGCGCAAATCCTCCTGTGGTGCACCGGCCGAGCCGACCTCGACGGACGTTCTCGTCGCACCTCCTGGATCTGGAGCGCTGCAGTCAGCTGATCAGATCGCCATTCGGGGCGTCGAAGGGTTGACCGAAGTCACCGAGGAGCTCCTCGATGCGGATCACGAGCGGAGCCAGAATCGGCGCCTTCCCGTGACCACCAGCCGATTCCGTTGGCGTTCACACTGCCCCAATACCGTAGTTCGCATGGCCGACTCCGAGGTCCAGATCACCGCAGACCTGGTCCATGACCTGCTGCAGTAGCAGCATCCGGACCTGGCAGGACTGGCCATCCGCGAAGTACCGGGCGCTTGGGACTGTCAATCCCTCGCTTCGCTTCGGAGTGGTCGTCCGAGCCGCCAGGCGAGGACGGCCGCGGAGCGCCGTGCCCGCACGGAGCGGACCAGCAAACACAGTTCAGCGGCGGAACGCGGGTGCGGGCTTCGGGGTTTGGAGCGTGAAGTAGATGACGCCGGCGAGCAGGAGCGGGCCGGTGACCAGCAGGCCGGCCGCCGGGGAGACGAACGTCCACAGCGCCCCGGCGGTGACCGTGGCCGCGATCCGCCCCACGCTCTGAATCGACGCCAGAACTCCGAAGGCGGTCCAGCGGGCGTCGTAGGACGCCAGGCTGCCCACGCCGGCGTACTCGGCCGCGTCGACGGCTCCCGCCGCGGCACCGGCCAGGACGAAGAACAGCCCCATCAGCAGCGGATCGTTGTGTCCGATGAGCGCGAATCCGCCATAGGCCACCAGCAGGAGCGAGGCACCCCAGCTGATGACGATCCCTGCGCCGCGCTCGTCGGCCGCGGCGCCCGCCGGCGCCGCCGCGAGCGCCGCGCTCAGGTGGTAAACGATGTAGAGCGCGGCGACGAACTGGGCTTGGCTGAACGGTCCGGCGCCGTCGGGGGCGAGCCGTGACGTCCGCAGCAGCAGCAGGACCGATCCGATGTTCGACAGCTCGTAGAGCGCGACGCCCAGCAGGAGGCTGCGCAGCGGTCCCACGCGCAGCTGGTTGATCCGGTCGGCGAGCGGACGGCTCGGGGCGATCTCGACGGTTCCCCGGACTGCCCGACCGGAGAGGGTGATCGCCACCGCGACCAGTCCGGGCAGCGCCATGATGATGATGGTCGAGCGGATCCCGAGCACGGACAGCAGGCCGAGCGCGATGAGCGCGCCGACGGCCGCGCCGAGGGCGTCGACCGACCGCTCGATGCCGAGGCGGTAGCCCAGGAGCTCCCGGGGAGCGAGCTCGGTCATCTGCGCCGGTCGCAACGGTGTCCGCAACCCGCGCGCCGCCCAGGACGCCGCTCGCGGAATGCCGGCCGCCCACACGGTGGTCGCGAAGGCGACGAGCGCGCAGCCCGCGGTGATCCCGCCGTGGCCGATGGCGCTCAGGGCCCGCCGGCGGCGCGTCTTCGCGCCCAGCTCGGCGCCGACCATCCGCGCCACCGTCCCGGCGGCGTGGCCCCCGGCCTCGACCGCGCCCAGGGCCAGCGGTGTCGCCCGCAGCGTGCTGGCGAAGAAGGTAGGCAGGACGGCCGCGGTGCCCTCCTGCGCGGCGGTGGACAGAAAGCTCGCGAGACGGGATCTTCGGGCGCCCGGCGGCGGGCGCCATCTGTCGGAACCTCGACGTTCCCAAAATAGCGGCAGGGTGGTCGGCAGTGGTTCGGGAATCGTCTCGGGAATATCCACGACTACCATGGCGACACCTCCTCGTCTTACGCCCTGTCGATTCTGAATGATCGAAAGAGGAATGCGAGCCGGCGAAGACGTCGCCCTGGCGTCAAATCACGTTCACGACCTCCGCAGCCTTCTCCAAGCCCTGATCGAAAGGGCGACCAAGGCAAGGAAGACGTCACCGTTACGTCAAATAGCGTTCACGATCCGGCGGCTTTCGGTAGTTTCTCTGGCCGGTCCGGAGGCCCTGGCCGGAAGCGGGGCCAGTCCCTGGCGGGCGGTGCGGCCGGCATCGCCCTGCTCCACCTCGAACGGGCCCGCACCGGCCACGGCGACCCCGTCGTCGCCAACGCCTGGCTACGGGCGGCGACCCGAGACCCAGCCAGCGCAGGGCCGAACGCCTCCCTCTACTTCGGCGCCCCCGCCCTCGCCTTCGTGCTCGACGCCGCAGGCCGCCCGGACCAGCTCTCCAAAGCGCTCACCACGCTCGACACGGCAACCATCGAGGTCGACGGCCACCGGGAGGCGATCGAACGGATCTGCGCCTGGCTCGACGGGTGCCAGCAGCCTGGCATCGCTGGCTGGGTGATCGGTTCGGGTAATAGCATTCCGCCGGGCCCAGGTCACCGACGTCCCTTTACGTCCTCAGGACCTGGCGTGACCGCCACCCGGGCGAGGACATTCCCGACAGACACGTCTTCCCCGCGAGGACCGCCGCCAGGCGGCGCGGTAGCGCTTTGGCCACAGGGTTCCTGGTGGTGCCGGCGCGGCGCTTGACACGTGCGGAGCCGGCGGCGAAACTCAACATCAACAGGGCTGCGGTCCGCGGTTGTGACCATGCCTTCGGGGCTGAGCGGCTTTCTCGGCCGTGTTCTGAGCCGACAGCCGCTGCTGGAGGTGCCGAGTGCCCGACCGCAGTCCCGGTGCGTCGACCGACGACGGGACGCGAGATCGAGGTCCAGGATGCCGGTTGCCACGGGCGACGAGATCAGTGTCTTCATCAGCTATGCGGTCGCGGATGAGCAGTGGGCGATCTGGATTGCCTGGCAACTGGCGGAGGCGGGATACCGGCCGCGGCTCATGGCCTGGGACTCGGTGCCCGGCAGCAATGTCGTCGGATGGGTGCGCCAGGAGCTCGGGTCAGCGGCCTATGTCATCGTCGTTCTCTCGCCCGGTTACCTCGTCTCCGAGTGGTGCGACGCCGAGCTGAACGCGGCTCTCGCCGCCGCAGTCGCCGGCCGCAAGATCCTCATTCCGGTGCAGATCGCGTCGTGCGAGGCGCCGGAGCTAATCCGGCAGATAAGCAGAATCAGGATCGCGAACCTGGCCGAGGTGGACGCGCGGCGAACGCTGCTGGCGGGGCTGCGCGGCGCGGCGACCGGCCAGATGGGGCCCCTGGCGCCGCCGGTCTACCCCGGCCCGCGGACGGACGCGAAGACGCCGCCCTACCCCGGCCCGGATGCCGAAGAACTGGCCGGCCGTCTTCTCGACCTGGTTACCCAGGCCTGCGGGACGCGTTATCCGGGGGCCGCGGTGCGCAGGGTGGCCATCCCTGCCGCGCACCCCTACCTCGACGTCGCCGGCGAGCGTGCCGGCGAGCGGCAGTCCTGGCCGGTCGGTGTCTGCCTGGAGACGCCGGACGAGGACGCGGTGACGAGTTTCTACGAACACGTCGTACGCCGGGTCTACCTTCCGCTCGACGAGTGGGTCGACTCCGAGCTGGTGCATCTCGGGCCGCCGGCCGGTGAGGCGGCGGCCAAGCTGGCCCGGCGGTACCGGGTGCGGCTGCGCACCGTGGCCGAGTTCGATGGCCGCTGGGAGCCGCGGAACTATCTGGCGGCCCAGGCGCGCCAGTTGGAGAACGACGCGAGTTACCCGGCCGGCCTGTACGTCCCGCAGCGGTTCGTCCTGGCCGGAGACGGCCTGCGGGAGCCGGCGGGCGACCCTGCGCGCGACGACGTGTGCGCGGCGATCTGCGACTGGCTGGACGTCGACGAGCCCCGTTTCTTTCTGGTCCTCGGGGAGTTCGGCCACGGCAAGACCTTCCTGCTGCGGGAGCTGGCCCGCCGGCTCCCGCAGGTCCTTCCCCAGGTTGTCCCGATGCTCATCGAGCTGCGGATGCTGGAGAAGACCCATCTGATCGACGATCTGATCGCCTCGCACCTCGCCCGCTCGGGCGAATACGGCGTCGACGTCCGCGGCGTCCTTCGGATGGTGGATCAGGGAAAGATCGTTCTTCTTTTCGACGGTTTCGACGAACTTGCCCTGAGGGTGACCTACGAGCGGGCCACCGAGCACCTGCAGATGCTGCTCTCGGCCGTCACGGGCCGAGCAAAGGTCGTGGTCACCAGCCGGGCCCAGCATTTTCTGACCGATATGCAGCACCGAACCGCGCTGGGTGACGAGGTGCGCCTGCGAGCGAGCAGCAGGGAGATTCACCTCGTCGACTTCGACGGTGACCAGGTGCGAAAGCTGCTGACGCGCCGGTTTCATCAGCAGGTCGCGCGCGACTGGGGCCACGCGCCGGAGCAGGGCGACGCGTGGGAGGAGGCGGAGCGCCGGGCCGACGCCCGCCTCCGGCTCATCGGTTCGATTGGCCGGCTGTCCGAGCTGGCCGCAAATCCCCGGATGCTGTCCTTCATCTCGGAGCTCGAGGAGTCCGAGTTGATGGCCGCTTGCCGCAGCGACGGCACGATCGGTCTGGCCGATCTGTACGACCGGCTGGTGACGCGCTGGCTGCGATATGAGGCCGCGCGCCGCCAGGTGACGAGCGGGTCGCCGCTGAGCCTGACCGTCGGGCAGCTGCGGCTCGCCGTGGACGAGCTGGCGGTCCAGATCTGGGAAGGCCCCGGTGAGTCGACCGACCTGATCGGGCTGTCCGACATCGTTCGCCGGACGCTCACCGATCTCGGACGAACGAAGATCGACCCGGACCGGGCGGCCTTCATGGTCGGGTCGGGCAGCCTCCTGGTGCGCTCGGGCGAGGGCCGGTTCCGTTTTCTCCATCACTCGGTGATGGAATTCCTGGTCGCGGCGCAGATCGCGCGACAGATCAGCGGAAGCCGCTCGGCGCGGACGCTCGCCCGCCAGGAGATGTCCGATCTGATGGTCGAATTTCTTTGCCGCCTGGCGAAACGGCGGGACCTGGCCGGGTGGGCGGACGCCGTCCTCAACGATCACGAGGCGGCGCCGGCGGCGCGGGACAACGCGCTGCGGGTCGCGCGCAGGCTGGGGCTGCGGACCAGCGGTGTCCAGCTGGCCGGGCAGGATCTGCGCGGTCAGGACCTCGACGGCGTCGACCTGCGTTCGGCGAACCTGGCCGGGGCGAACCTGAGCGGAGCCCGGCTTGTCGGCGCCGACCTGACCGGCGCCGACCTGCGCGGAGCCGATCTCACGGGGGCGCTCCTCCTACGGCCGAAGCTGGGCGGCGCGACGCTGGACGGCAGCCGATGGACGGGCGCGGCCCTGCTGGCTCCGATCTTCGGCCCCGACCAGGAGACGGAGCCGGTGCTCGCCTCCGCTGCGGTTCCCGGCCGTGATGCGGTCGACGCGGTCGTGCTTCCCCGAGCGGATGTGCTGCGAGCCGTCTCGTACGGTCCGCGCGGGCTCCTCGCCGTCGGTTGGGGAGGCGATGTCGCCCTGCTGGAGGCGCGAACTCTGCAGCCGCTGCGCGTCCTGGCCGGGCGCCCCGGAACGGTGCTCGCCGTGGCCTTCCGGCCGGATGGAACAGCTCTGCTGTCCGGGGGCGACGACGGCGCCTTGCGTCTGTGGGACATCGAATCCGGCACCGTCGTCGCCGCGCTGAGCGGGACCACGGGCGCGGTGCGTTCGGTGGCGTTCGCGCCGGATGGGGCGTTGGCGGTGTCGGGTGGTGATGACGGTCTGGTGCGGGTGTGGGATGTGGCCGCGGGTGTCCAGGTCGCCGCGTTCGCCGGTCACGCCGGCGCGGTGCGTTCGGTGGCGTTCGCGCCCGACGGCGCCGCGGTCGCGGCCGGCTGCGCCAGTGGAGCGCCGCTGTTGTGGGTCGTGGCCACCGGCCAGCCGGGTGCAGTGCTGGCTGGCACCGTCCGCGGCGTCCAGTCCGTGACTTTCGCGCCGGACGGCGCGAGTCTCGCGTCAGGGGGCGACGACGGCTCGGTACGGCTGTGGGAGACGTCAACTGGTCGCCTAAGCGCCACGTTCGCGGGTGTCACCAGGGCTCTGCGTTCGGTCGCGTTCGCGCCGGACGGGGCGGTCCTGGCATCAGGGGGCGACGACGGCTCGGTACGGCTCTGGGACGTGGCCACCGGTCGGCACACCGCGGCGCTCGCCGGTCACTCCCACATGATGTGCGCCCTCGGAACCGCCCCGACCGGCGCAACCGTGGCGACCGGCGGTGCGGACGGCCTGGTGCGGCTCTGGAACATCGCCGCCGGCCGGCCGCGTACCCTCACCGGCCACAACAGCCGGGTGCTGTCGATCGCTTTCGCGCCAGACGGCCGGACCGTGGCGTCCGGTGGCGCGGACGGCCTGGTGCGGCTCTGGGACGTGGCCAGCGGCCGGCCCAGCGCCAACCTGCCCGGCCACAGTGGCGGAGTCCTCGCCGTGGCGTTCGCGCCGGACGGCGCGACGGTGGCGACCTGCAGCGCGGATGGCCTGGTCAGAATCTGGGAGCTCATCGACGGCCATCCCACTGCCGTGCTCACCGGCCATGCCGGGTGGGCGTCGGCGGTGGCGTTCTCGCCTGACGGGTCAATCATGGCGGTAGGCAGCGCCGATGGTTCCGTGCGCCTCAAGGAGGTGAAAACGGCTCGGCTGCTCGCCACTCTGGTCGGTCATGTCGGATTCGTGCGCGCGGTGGGGTTCGGGCCGGACGGGGCGCTGGTGGTGTCCGGTGGAGACGACGGCGCCCTGCGGTTCTGGAACCCCGGCATTCCAACGCTGGTGGCCACCTGCGTCGCTACCCCGAAAGGGGGCTGGGCCGTCGTCCTGCCCGATGGCCGTTATCGGTTTGAGGGCCGTGACCTGAGCGCGGCAATCTGGTGGGCGGTCAAGCTACGCCGGTTCGAACTCGACGAGCTCGACGACATCACACCCACGAATCGTCGTCTTCCAGACGGCGCGGAGATCATCGGACCAGCCGGTCTGCCGGCTTGGGACGACCGCGCGGGAGGGCACACCAGGTAGCGACGGCACACCACTCGGTACGGAGCCCGCTGGCTCCCTACCGGTCAGGTGGCTGCATTCCCCGAGAGGCTGGCAAACAGGCTGCGCGCAGCCAGTGCCTGGTCCGGGAGAAGACCGGGATGGCGCGCGGCGAGCGCGCGGCTAACCAGCTCGATCGCCTGATGCCGCTCTCCCGCCTGCGCCGAGACGCTGGCCGCGCGAGCGAGCACGGGACCGCTGTCGGGCTCTTCGGCCACGGCCGCGGCGGCTTCGACCGTCGCCTTCTCGATCCGTCCGATCTGGGCCAGGGCAATGGCCCTGGCGGACCGTGCGCCGCCGCCGGACGCGAGCTGCGGGTTCAGCCGAGCGAGGTGGTCCAGGTCCTCCAGGGCCGCGGCTGAATCGCCGAGCTCCGCATTGACCTGGGCTCGTTCGGCGAGGGCGCTGGTCTCCTCCGGGTCGAAGCCGAGCACGACGCCGTAGACCCCAGCCGCGCCCCGGAGCTGACCCGAGTGCCGCAGGGCACGAGCCAGCTCGATCCGCACCATCCGGTTACCCGGCAGACGGACAGCCGCGCGCTGAAGATCGCCGGCCGCCTCGATCGCATGGTCCGACTGCAGCAGCAGCCGACCGATGGCCGCGAGCAGGAGCCCGACCGCCGGAGTGTCCTGCACCAGTTCGTAGAGCCCGGCGGCGCGGCGATAGTGGTCCAGGGCTTCGGGGACTCGGCCATCTTGGAAGGCGAGATCGCCGAGAATCGAATGCGATTCCGCCGCCACACGTGGGTCGCCCTCCGAAAGCCGCAGCGCGCCCTGAGCCTGAATGCGTGCCAGGAGCGACTCGCCCTGCCGGAAGGCCACCTCGGCGGAGCGCAGGCGCTCCCTTGCCCCGCCTGCCGCGGTCGGGTGGCCCGGTATCCGTCCGACCGCCTGGACGGGACGAATCCAACAGTCGTGTGCCAGCTGGTACCACCGCGTCGTCCCACGCCACTCGGCGCGGAGCAGGTACCGGTCCTCAAACGCGTGCGCGATCGTGTTGTTCATCCCGGCCGTGTGCGTGGAACCCTCGTACGCCGTGTTGCGGGTTCCGAGTTCGGTGATGAACGTCCGCGCCAGCCACTCCCGCAGGTCGACCTCCGGGGTGCCGCTGGTGGCGGCCACCTCACCGATCACACGGTCGCAGAACTCGGCAAGGATCCTGTCCACGTTCTGCGGGTCCGGCAGCCTGGCCGAGGTGATCACAGTCGTCTCGTCGGGCAGCTCGTTCCACAGGTCCGCCAACAGGATCTGCAGCACCACGGGCTCGACTGTCCGAGCCAGCTCCGTGCTGGCGGCCTCTTCCACCCGGGACGCCCGGATGGCCCGGAGATTGGTGACGAGGTGCTCCGCGGCGCCGTCCTCGAAGGATCGCACCGCGACGGCGGCGGCCGGGCCCAAGACCGCTTCGACCGCCTCCTCCTGCCGCAGCGGCTCGAGTCCGAACCTAGCCCGTGGCTGGTCATGTGCCAGCAGCGACTCCAGCGGTGACAACGCCTCGAGCCAGTCCTCACGGACCGCGATGACGAGCCGAAGGTGTGGTGCCATGCGCATTGCCTCGGCGAGCTGCGCGATGAACTGCTCACGATGGCGGGCCAGCGCGGGGCCGCTGCGGAGGAGTTCCTCGAAGCGGTCGATCGCGGCCAGAACCTGGGCTGAGCGCCCGCGGCGCGCGACTATTCCATTCACGCGGAACAGGTAGTCGGCGACCGATATTCCCGACAGCCGCGCGGGTGAATCGTCGGGCGCCCACGACGAGAGCAACGCAAAGGTATAGGGATTGTGGGAGGGTAGCGCCGTCGGCACGGTCGAAACCTGAGTAAAATCACCCACCGGCAGAACAACGGCGTTGGAGCGATCCAACAGCGGGATCACGCCGGCGTGCAGCAGTGAGCTCTTACCGACACCAGACGGGCCGTGCAGGACGAGTAGCCGGTTGTCAGACCACGCTTTCGCGACCGCCCGCGCCTCGGCGGCACGACCGAAGAAAACGCGGCGGTCTTCGAACCCGTAAGGACGTGGGCCGACATACGGTTGCCGGCCGGCAACCGGGCTCACGCCACATCCGAAGATCCGCGCGTCGCGGTGACAGCCTCCAACTTATCACAGAGGCGGTCCCGCGGGGTCGAGGAATGAACGGCTACTTTACCGTATGCGGAAATTCCGCGGGCTGCGCCACGCCGAGCCGGCGCCGGCCGGGCCGACCAGGACGAACTGGCATCGACAAGCGAGCTACGGAGCACGTTCGTGCGCGAGCCGGCACCTACCCGCCGGGAAGATGCATCGGCGGGCGTCTCGATACCGTTGCGTGACCCAGGGCGGGGGAGGCTATAGGCCGGCAGGTCCGGGCATTGGTACCGGGTACCCCCGTCCACATACAGCTCCGAAGCAACAGGCATGACCACCACGCACCCTTTGTCCCAAATGGGAGCCGCGATAAGGTCGTCGGACCCACGCCGCTCGACCAACCGGCAGCGCCCTGACTCCCTCACGCTCGGCTCCGCCCTTCGCATCTTGCCAGCTTGCCGCGCCTGATCGGTCGCAAGCGTAGTGGGCGCCCCGGGTGTGAAGGGCACGGGGTGCTGGACGCTCCTTGCTCAGTCTGCCACGAGTTCTCCTGGCGAGTGGCCGGAAGTCAATCGCAGGCGAAACTTGCGCTCAGGCTGGCCCGGCGGGGTCTCTGCGGCTCCGGTCACGAGCGGCCAACTCCACCCAGCGTCGGCGCGCACGGGCTAAATCCGCTGGTAAAGGCACCGCGCCGGCCGCGTGGGGGTCGCGTTGCCGGATTCGATATACAGATCCAAGAGAATCGTCCAGGCGGCCTCGGCGGGATCGGGCCGGGCATACACTTGGTGAGTCGTGCGCGGCGGGGCGCACGGACACGGGGAGGCGTGTGGTCGTGGTCAGCGAGCCGACCGTCGGGTCTGTCGTCGGAGGTGCGGTACCGGCGGTCTGGGGCAACGTTCCACAACGGAACAAAAACTTCACCGGTCGCCTCGTTCTGCTCGACAATCTGCGTTCCAGATTGACCTCGGACACGACCACCGCGGTGTTGCCGCACACCCTGCACGGCCTCGGCGGCGTCGGTAAGACGCAGCTGGCCATGGAGTATGCGTACAAGTTCCAGAGCGAATACGACGTGATCTGGTGGGTCTCCGCCGACGAGCCGTCCCTGGTCCGCCCGGCGCTGGCCGCGCTGGCTCCCCAGCTCGGGCTCGAGGTCCCGGTCGGTCGGACCGAGGAGACCGTCACCGCCGTGCTCAACGCGTTGCGAACCGGCACGCCGTACTCCCGCTGGCTACTGGTCTTCGACAACGCGCACGAGCCCGAGGATCTGCTTGGGTTTTTGCCGCAAGGGCCCGGCCATGTTCTGATCACCTCGCGGAACCACCGCTGGGATGACGTCGTCGAGACGATCGAGGTCGACGTCTTCGCCCGCGAGGAGAGCCGCGAGTTCCTCACCCGGCGCGTCGAGGGCATCGCCGGCCGGGACGCGGAACTGCTGGCCGAGGAGCTGGGGGACCTGCCGCTGGCGCTGGAGCAGGCCGGCGCTCTGCAGGCGCAGAGCGGAATGTCCACCGGCGAGTACCTCGAGCTCTACAAGAAGGCCGCCGCGAGCCTGCTGGCCGAGGGGTCGTCGGCGACGTACCCGGTCCCGGTAGCGGCCGCCTGGAGCGTGTCCGTCGGCCAGGTGAGCAAGCACATGCCGATGGCCCTGGAACTGCTGCGGCGGTGCGCGTTCTTCGGGCCCGAGCCAATCCGGCGCGAGCTCCTCAACAACGGCCAAAATGTACTCGAACCACCGCTTCGCGATTTCCTCGCCGACCCGATCCTGGTGGCCCGCGCGGTCCGCGAGCTTGGCCGGTACGCGCTGGCCCGGATCGACAACAACCGCAAGACGTTGCAGGTGCACCGCATTATTCAGCGGCTGATTCGGGACGAGATTCCGAAGCCCGAGGCCGAGACCATGCGCCACGAGGTGCATCGGCTGCTCGCTGCCGCCGACCCGCAGGAGCCCACCGAGTCCGCGAACTGGACGGTCTATGCCGAGCTTTACACCCATGCTGGGCCTTCCGACGTCATCGGTTGTAGGGACCGCAAGGTTCGCCTTTTGCTGATCAACGTCATTCGATACCTCTACCAGATCGGCGACTACACGGCCGGTCTCGCCGAAGCTGACCGCGCCATCGAGAGATGGAGCGCCGACTCGGGGCCAGACAACCAGGACGTGCTGGTTCTCTGCGGGGTGAAGGCGAACCTGCTGTGGGCCGTCGGTCGCTATGGCGAGGCGTTCGAGCTGCGGCGCGCGACCTTCGACGCCATGCGTAACACGCTCGGCGCCGACTACGAAGAGACTCTCGCCATCATGAACGGGCGCGGCGCGGACCTCCGCGCTCGCGGCGATTTCGCGGCGGCTCTCGAGCTCGACAAAGAGTCGGTCGAGCTGCACCGCAGCGTGTTCGGTGACGATCACCGTACTTTCAACTGCACGAACAACCTCGCGGTGGACCACAACCTGGTCAGTGACTACAGAAAAGGGCTGGAACTCGCGGAACAGAACCACCGGGACCGACGGGTCTTCTACGGAGGTGAGGAGCACGTCATGGTCCTGCGTGCCCTCGGGCTGGTGGCGACGACCCAGCGGCTGGCCGGGAACTATCTCGCCGCTCGGGAGCTCGCCGAGCGGGCTTTTCGGCTGTTCCGTGAGATGATCGCCCGCGGCAAGATCGCGGAGAACCACCCGATCGCGCTGCAACAAGCCAAGGACCTGTCGGTGGCGCGCCGGAAGGCGGGGGCCTTCGCGGAGGCGCTCGAGCTGGCCCAAGAGGTCTACGCCCGGTACCAGCGGCTGTTCGACTGGACCGAGCACCCCGACCGGCTCGCAGCGGGAATCAACCTGGGTAACGCGCTGCGGGCGATGAACCAGACCGACGAGGCCATCGATCGGATCGAGCGGTCCGTGCGGCGGTACTCGGAGAGCCTCGGGCCCGATCACCCTTACACCCATGCGACCACTCTCAACCTCGCCCTGGTACGGCGTCAGAGCGGCGCGATCGACGAGGCTCGCCGGCTGCTCGAACAGGCCCTCGACGGCCTGAAGGCGCGGCTCGGGGAGGACCATCACTACACGTTGACCTGCGTCACGAATCTGGCGACAGTCATATCGGAGACTGGGGAACGGCAGGCCGCGCTCGAACTCGGCGAGGACACATTGCGCCGCTTCCGGATTCTTCTCGGCCCCGATCACCCGCACACGCTGGTCTGCGCCACCAATCTGTCCCTCGACCTGAGGGAGCTCGGCAGGCGCCGAGAAGCCGATGATCTTTCGTCTGACACGCTGTCCCGTTACCAGACTGTCCTGGGCGTGATGCACCCGGACGTGGCGGCGGCGGCGGACGGGCAACGCCTTGACTTCGACTTCGAGCCGCTACCATTCTGATTCCCTAAGAGGGCGGTAGCGGACCGGGGCAGCCTCGACGGCGATTCGAGGTTCGGGCGACGAGAAGGCGGTCGCGAGCCAGGCCGCGATGGCATCCGGGTCTGGCGCGTGGCCGGTTTTCGCCGAGACGGAGTCGTAAAGCGCGCGTACCGCTTCCGGGTAGCCGGCCGCGCCCGGCGCGGCGTTGACCCACGAACTGGCGGCCAGGCCGGCCCAGAGCTCGACGCGACCCGGCGACCTCGCGATCTCCGTCAGGAACGCCTCGGCGGCACCTGCCTTGTCACCGGACACCAGCAACGCATCCGCATGCGTGGCGTCCGGCACCTGACTGGCCAAACTCGCCGGGTCTGGAACCAGCCGCCAGAAACGTTCCGGATCTGCCAGCCTCATCTCCATCAGCGCAAGGCGGCCGTCGGCCACGAGACCGCGGCGACCGGACCGTACCAGGGTGCGCGGCCTGCCAGCGGCCGGAGACGACGCACCCGCCAGCCAGGAATTCGTCCATCCGGCCACCTGCTCCGGGTCGACTTCCAGATTCCGCAGCCGCCACGTGGTCCGGTGGTCAACCGAGGCAGCTCGCGCCAGCCTCGCGGAGGCTGCTTGTACCGGGACTCGGTCCATTTCGGAGGCGCGCTCGGACATGCCGGCCACAAAGCGGGCGCCGAGCGTCGTCAAACCCTCGGACGCAGCCAGGGCCCCCGTAGTTCGCAGCACGGCCTGGCGCCACCGGGCGAATTTGAAGAAGGCGAGCTGGGCCGTCGAGGGCGCGGGCGGCGTGGACAGGCGCGCCGCGTGCTGCCCGACGGATCGCCAGAAGTCGGCGAGGGCCAGATAGGCATAGGTGCCCTGGAGCAGCCCGGAAAGCGGCCGAGGATCAGCTCGCCAGGGCGCGTAGAAACCGTGGCTCGGAGACGGCTCGTGCAGGTCGATCAGGTCGATCATGTCGAGTACGCTCGCGAGAGTGCTGTGCTGGAACTCGTGCACGAGCGTCGCGGCCAGCGCGAGCCCGCTCGGTGGCGGGGTGAACGCGGCAGCTCCGACAGCGTCGCCCGAGGTGGCGCTGCAGTGGCCACTCGCCGCACCGATCTCAAGTGGCACCAGCGAGGTAAGGCCCGCCGCGATGGCCTCGGCCCTGGCCGGGGCCCGGTCCACGAGGATCTCCCACGCCCGGTCGAGCATGGCCTGCCATTCGGCGACCGCCGAGTCGTCGAGCCGGGGCGCCGGCGACAATCCGTCATAGAACCGAAAGGGGTCGAGGTCGTCAAGAATGAGGTCGATCGTCTGGCCGCCGACCCTGCTGGTCAGCCGGCGCAGCGGAAACCAGGAGGCACGGTCGACCGCCGGTCGGGTGGGTACCGCTACCTCTCCGACGCTGGTCGTGATCACGAGTCGTCCGTCTACGGACTTGGCGGTTGCCCACCCCCGGCTCCCGGGTACGCGGAGCAGCCCCATCGCGGGAAACATCACCGCCTCGTCGCGTACTCGGACTCTGACCTCGAACGGCACCCCGGCGCGCAGCGCGGCCACGGCCGCCACGGCGCCCAGATGGCCCAGGTCGTCTGCCAACGAGCCCCGGTCGGAGCCCCCACCGTCGCTCAAGCGTCGCAGGCAGTGCGCGGCCCAGCTGCCGATCTGGGGGTGGAGGAGAAGGTGGTGAGTGACGTCACGACCCGCGCGTAGGGCGGCGGTCAGCGCCGCTCTACTGGCCTCGAACTGACCGGCTGAGAACACGTCCGGCGCGACCGACGCCGACAGGTCTACCAGCGCGTGCATTATGAGGACACGCCGGCTGATCTGCGCCGACCGTAGGCCGGCCCACACGGCAGCGGTTCCGTCGCCCGTGGCCAGCGCGGCGAAGTCGGCCGCCGGAATACGGTGGCTCATGAGGTTCATGAAGGTTGTGCCGTCCCGTGCGCCCATGTTCACAGCCGCAGCGGCAGAAGATCCGCCGCCACTCGTTCCCGGATGTGCGAGATGAGCGCGAGCAGGTCCGGGCAGTAGACCGACCGATTTTTGAAGCCGGTGTCGGGGTGATAACGGTGCGGGTAGAAGCCTCCCCCACAGACATTCCGCACGCGACAGCCCAGGCAGTCGTCGGGTAGCCCCGCGAGGCCGGCCTGCCGTGCCATTACCCCGGGATGCGCGAGAGCCTCGGTGAACGTATGGTCGATCACGTTGAGGCCGGTGTCGGCGGCGCCCTCATATGCGGATTTCAACGCGTCCGTCTGCTCGATCGCGCCGTCCGTTTCGACGACGACGACGCTGGCTGGGCCGAGACCCACCTGCTCGGACTCGCTGCCTGCGCCGAGCAGCAGGGAGATGATCGCCTCGAAGAGCCTTATTCGGGTTGCGGGAGCGAGGTACCACTCGTCGAATATCGTCACGAGCCAGTCCGCATAGGGCGTGGCGGCGAGGTGGCCGCCCCGGCCCGGCGGTGAGCTGGCCCAGTTCCCATGCGGCAGCAGGAAATCAATGGTGGGTGGTCCGAAACTCAGCAGCTCGGAATACACGGAAAGTGGCTCGGCGGCGAGGTCGATGGTGCAGAGCAGGCCGCGGAAGAGCGGCCGGAACCGGACGCCACCCAGCAGCCGGAGCGCCCGCGTGACCTGCGCGTGGCTGGGCCGGCCGTCGAGATGGCGCCGGCGCTGGTCGTGCGCGTCGGCATGGCCGTCCAAGCTGACCCCGAGGCCGATACCGCAGGCCAACAAGGTGGCGAGAAACTCCTCGTCGAGCAGCACGCCGTTGGTCTGCGCGGTGATCTCCAGCTGTACACCAGATGGTATCTCGGTGCGCAGGATGGCGGCTGCATCTCGAATGAAGCGCTTCCCGGCCAGCAGTGGCTCACCGCCGTGAAGAATTATCCGGACGCGAGCCAGCTCATGCTGACGGGCATGTTCGGCGATACGCATCGCCGATTTTCTGAGCACGACCATCGACATGATCTTTGGTTTGGTGCGCCAGCTCTGGTCGGCCAGCTGGTAGACGTAACAGTAGTCACAGGCGAGGTTGCAGCGGCTGTGCACCTTCAGAACGAAATGCTGAAAAGGTGTTGGACCCAAGCGCTCCGGCGGCCTCGTCGGAGAATATGGTCCGCTCGTCCCACGCGCCGCGGCCGGTGCTGGCCGCGGACCAGGAAGGTTCACCGTCGCATCTCAGACGTTTGAGTCGAAGCCGGCGACCTCACCGGGGTGTTGAACACGCCGCATTATCTGATGCAACACCTCGGCAAGCGCCGAGTTCCCGAGCGCGTCGACCTCGCTAAGATCGAAAGAAGTCAGATCAAAGAGGCCGGTCTCGATGTCGGGCGGTTCCTGATCCATCTACGACCTCCCTGCTTCCCCCGGAAGAATAATCTACCTCCGACCGCTGCCAGACGGGTGCGATTGGCGTCAGACAGTCCGCCAGTCCGCGGCCAGGGTCCGCCGGGGTTGGGTCTCCCTTCCCCTGCGGGGGACCGAATTCACTCGCACAGCCTGTGACCAGCGGTTTGCGTCCCGGTCCACTGAGAGCGACCGGCATCGCCCAGCCGCGGGCCGCCGAGACAGCCGCTCGCGAGACTTCCCTGCCGAGGGTGTGCTGCCCTGGCCAGGGTGGTGGTCGTCGCCGGCCCCCAAGGCATGATCGGATGATGGCTTCCCGCCCGCCCGCGCTCCTGCTCGCCGCCGACGCCGGCAGCTTCCTCACCGGCCAGGTGCTCCACGCCGACGGCGGGCTCGTCGTCGCCCGCTGATCAGGCCGTTACCTGCTGATCAGGCCGTTACCTGCTGATCAGGCCGTTACCTGCTGATCAGGCCGTTACCTGCTGATCACGTCATGGCCTGCAGATCAGGCCGTTACCTGCTGATCAGTGTGCTGCGGGCAGCGCCGCGGCGTCTCGGCGTGGCCAGGGGTGGCCCGAGCCACGCTCAATCGCGAGGTTGAACCGGGCGAGCAGGTGAGCGAGGGTCGCGAGGTCCGCCTGGTCCCAGTCATGGACCATCCTGGCTATGCCGCTCACTGCCCAGGTTCGGTCGGCGTGCAGCCTGGCGAGCCCGTGGTCCGTGATGCGCAGCTTGCGGGCGAGCCCGCCGCCCGGGTCCGGAATGCGCTCGACCAGGCCGGCACGCGCCATCGCGGCGGTCTGCCGGTTGATCGTCGACGTGTCCAGGCCGAAGGCCTCGGCAAGCTCGCCGATGGACATCGGCCCCTCGGCCTCGATCCGGTTGAGCAGGAGGTAGGCGCTACGTTCCAGGCGCCGAGCGGCCTTGGCTGCCTCGGCCCGAGCCGTGGAGGTCATGACCGTGTAGCGGCTGATGAGCATCAGCTCGCGCTCGATATCGGCGACTTCAGTCAGGTTGGCGGCCTTTAACGTCGTCTCGGGCTCCATCGCAGCCACTCTCCCTCATATTCACGCCGGATGAGCGTACCTCCAATGTGCGCGATACACATCATATGCATGCTACATATCATTCTGTTGTGCCCCAGAGGTTACTATCGGGTCGCTGTCGGGCAGTCTCAGGCAGGCTCTTGGGAACCCCCGGATACCGACGGACTGGCAGGTTCCGCGGATCCCCCCGGGCTACCCGCGACGGCCGCCTTCAGGCCGTGAGCGCGTTGCCACGGAAACGGGCGGCGGCCTCGGTGTGGGTGGCCAGCGCGGCGAGCTCGGTGCCGGCGCGATGGCGGCCCGGGCGCCCCAGACGTCGAAGGCGCGGTGGACGGAACGCTTGTTGATCCGGGTCAGCTCGCTGGGCACACCGGCGACGCGCGCCGCGATCACGAGCACCTCCTCTTCCAGCCGGTCCGCCGGGTAGGCGCGGTTGGCGAAGCCGATGCGCGCGGCCTCAGCGCCGTCGATGCCGTCACCGGTGAGCATGAGCTCCATCGCGTGGCGCATGCCGAGCAGCGCCGCGTGGTACTGCCAGTCGGGCGGGCTCGCCACCCGGACGACCGGATAGCTGATACGCGCGTCCTCGGCGACGTAGACCAGGCCGCACGCGGAGGCGAGCTCGGTCGCGCCGTCGATCGGGATGCCCCGGGGAATCCGACGACGGAAAACCGATTCACGGGAAGACGAAACCGGCGCACCATGAGAAGCGAAACGAGCCTTTCACCACCGCCGTGAGAGCGCTTGCCCCGGCCGTCGGCCAGGCGCCTGCCCGTCCCGGCAGGCGGGCGAGCGCTTCCCCGGATCGGCGTCCGCGGCCGTGACCTGCCGTGCGGGAAGGCACTGTCATCGCGCAGTCGGGGGGCGGCGCAATGGTTGTAGTCACGGCACTGCTGGCGCTCTGGGCGGTCGCCAGCGACCGGTGGATGGTCCACATCGACACCGCGCTGCACGAGGGGGGCCACGCCCTCGCCGCCTACCTGACGGGTTGGCGAGTGTGGCGCATCTTCATCGACGCGGACGGCGGCGGTCTCACCCAGTCATACTCCTTCTCCCCGAAGGGAAGGGGCAGCCGGATCGCGATCGCGGCCGCCGGCTACACGAGCCCGCCGCTGGCGGGCCTGGCGTCGGCGAGCCTGCTGGACGCGGGCAACGTGACCGCGGTGCTCATCCTCACCCTGCTCGCGCTGGGAACGCTGCTGCTCGTCGTGGCGAACCGGTTCGGAGTCTTCGTCGTGCTGGCCACCGGGGGAACGTTCTGCCTGCTCGGCAGGTGGGGGCCGGGCTGGGCCGAGGTGTGGGCCGCCTATTTCCTGACCTGGTCCCTGCTGCTGTCCGGGATCAAGTCGGTGGTCGTCCTGCAGCGGGCACGCCTGCGGGGAGCACGCGACTCCGACGCCGATCACCTCGCTGAACTGACCTACCTGCCGGCATTTCTCTGGGTCCTCGGATTTGGCGTCCTGGGCGCCGTGTGCCTGCTGAAGGGCGCGACCATCCTGCTGGGCTAATGCCGAGAAAGGGTGGCGTCGCCGACGCCGTAACCCTCGTCGTCGAAGTGGTAAAGCAGGTGGCCGCTTGCGTCCACCGCCAGGTACAGCGTGGAGTCGAAACAGTCATCTGTGCGGGTCGTGATGTGCTCCGAAACCTCAACCTTCGTTCCGACGTTGACGAGCGTCAGGTTGCCGGTGCAGGGAGCCGCCGGGTAGGTCGAAGTGCCGACGACGTTGCCGACCGCTCCACCAGTCAAGGAGATCGTGACGGTGAACCGCGCAGAGTCGCTGCCGGCCGTCACCGTCCCGGTGCCCGTCCACGTACCCACCATGCCCGCGGGAAGCTGGCCCGCAGCCGCGGACGGCGAGGTGCCAGGCGCGGGCGTGCCGGTCGTCGGCGGCGCGGGCGAGCCCGTGGCGCCCGCGGGGACCGGGAACCGGGCGGCGAAGTCCTTGGCTGTCTGTCCCCGGCTGGGGTAGACCGGCGCGAGCACGGTCAGCACGACCGCCGCGAGGACCAGCACGCCGGCGACACCGACGACGATCTGGTCGAGCACGGGCAGTGCCCGGACCCGCTGGCCCTGTTCTGGTGCCGGCCCCGGTGCCTGCGCGGTCGTCGGCGCCGCGGCGAACGGCACCGGCCCCGCCAGCGGCACCGCACCGGTCGGTGGCTGCTGCGCGGGCTGCGCCGTCTGGACCCACGGCTGGGGCGGCGGCGTCGCGGTCGGCAGCTGCGCGGGCTGCCCGGCCTGGATCCACGGTGGCGACGCCGGCGTCGCCACCGGCGGCTGGACCGGCGGCAGCGGGACGGGCGGCGGCTGGACCGGCGGCGACAGCCACGGCGCCGACGAGGCCGGCGCCGGGGCCGCCACTGACGGCGTCGGCCACTGGGGGGCCGACGCCGGCGTCGAGACCGGCGGCGCCGGCGGCAGAGGCGTCGCCAACGGCGACGCCGGTGTCGCCAGCGGCGGGGCGGGCGTCGCCAGCGGCGGGTCCGGCAGCGGGGCGGGCGGGTACGGCACCGGAGTCGTCCGCGGCGGGGGTGCCAGGGCCTGCGGCGGCGCGGCCGACGGTGGGAGAACGATAGTCACGTCGCCATCGTCGATATCGCTGTCGACGTCGTCCTCGACGCCGTGGGAGTCCACCGCGGGGTGCTGGGGCCACCCGGCCGACGACGGGGACGGCGGGGAGGACGGCGGGGACGACCACGGCCCGCCCGGCTGCGCCGGGGGCTGCGGGTGGGACTCGGGCTGGGGCCAGCTGGGCTCGGACACGGCACACCTGTCGATCGACGTCTAGGCCAGACCATCATCGGCCGTGGCGACCGTCCAAGGGAATGGCTAAACGGCCACGAACCATCCCAAGCAGGCATGCTGGCGAGACCCGGGCCGGCGCGGGCGCGAGGTCTTCGGCTCATTGAACGCAGTCACCTTAGTCGCAGCCGCAGCCGCCAACTATGATCGGGCCGACCCACGCCCGGACCCGGCTGGCGTTCGCGGCATCCTGGCCGCGGGCCCTGGGCCCGCCGGCCCGGCATGACCCACGGCGGGGGGAGAAATGCGGCGCGCTGCCTGGCGCACACGCACGGCTCCAACGCGGGACCAGTTCGCCGCGATCGTCCAGGCGTCCCAAGACGCGGTCATCAGCGAGACGGCCGACGGGACGATCACCAACTGGAATCGCGCGGCCAGCGACCTCTACGGTTACTCGGCCGAGGAGATGATCGGCCGCGGCGCGGACATCCTGTACCCACCGCACCGGCGCGCGCGCGAGCACGAGATCCTCGCCAGGATCAACAACCGCGAGCGGATCGAACGGCTCTACACCGAGCGGATCCGCAAGGACGGCACCAAGATCACGGTCACGATGACCTTGTTCCCCGTCATCGGCCGGGCCGGCCGGATCGAGGGCGTCGTGTCGGTCTCGCGGGCGGTCAGCGAGCGCCTGCGCGCCGAGACGAAGTTCCAGGCCCTCCTCGAGGCGACCTCCGACGCGATCATCGGTGTCCGCCTCAGCGGCGAGATCGTCCTGGTCAACCAGCAGGCCGCGCGGCTGTTCGGATATGAGCGCGAGGAGCTCATCGGCCAGCCGATCGAGATGTTGATTCCCGCTGGTCTCTATGGCCCTCCTCCCATGGGGCGGGCCGGTTCCCTCGCCGACGGGCCGCGGCCGACGCCGATGGGCGAGGGCTCGATCGGAAGCAGCCAGCTGCTGCATGCCCGGCGCCGCGACGGCGGCGAGTTTCCCGCGGAGGTCAGCCTGAGCCCGCTGCAGGCGGACGAGGACCTGGTCATCTCCGCGGCGATCCGTGACGTGACCGACCGGCTGGCCGCGCAGGCGGAGAGCGAGCGGCCGCGGGCGGAGGCGGAGCAGCGCCAGCTGGACGCCCGGCTGCACGAGGCGCGCCGGCTGGAGAGCCTCGGCCAGCTCGCCGGCGGGGTCGCGCACGACTTCAACAACCTGCTCGCCGTGGTCATGAACTACGCGTCGTTCGTCGCCGAAGAGATCACAGCGGCAGCCACCGAGTCCGGTGACGGCAGGTGGAAGGCCGTCCTGGATGACGTCGACGAGATCCAGCGGGCGGCCGAGCGGGCCCGGGCGCTCACCCACCAGCTGCTCGCGTTCGGCCGGCGCGAGACCGTCCAGCCGCAGGTGCTGAGCCTCAACCGGGTGGTGACCGACCTCGAACAGGTGCTGCGCCGCACGGTCGGCGAGCGGGTGCAGGTACGGATCCGCCTGCGGCCCGACGCCGGGTCCGTGCTCGCCGATCACGGCCAGCTCGAGCAGGTGCTGGTCAACCTCGCGCTGAACGCCCGCGACGCGATGCCCGACGACGGGGTGCTGACCATCGAGACGGAGCGCCTGGAGCTCGATGCGGGCACCACCGCCGCCCGGGCCGGGCTGCGGCCGGGCCCGCACCTGCGGCTGCGGGTCAGCGACACCGGCGCCGGCATCCCGGACGACCTGATCGACCGGGTCTTCGAGCCGTTCTTCACGACCAAGCCGAAGGGCGAGAGCTCGGGCCTTGGGCTCGCGACGGTGTACGGCGTGATCAGCCAGTCCGGCGGCCACACCGAGATCACCTCCGAGCTGGGCACCGGGACGTCCGTCACCTGCCTGCTGCCGGTGACCGACGTGCGGCCGGTCCCGGCGAGCCCGCCCGCGCCGCTGGCGGTCGGCCCGGCCCGCGGCGGCGGGACGATCCTGCTCGTCGAGGACGAGGACCCGCTGCGCGAGGTGACGCTGCGCATCCTGACGCGCAACGGCTACCGGGTGCTGACCGCCTCCGGTGGTGCCGAGGCCCTCGACCTGGTCACCTGCCCGCGCGAGGCGGGGGACGAGATCGACCTGCTGGTCACCGACGTGATCATGCCGGGGATGCAGGGCCGGGAGCTCGCGGGCCGCGTCCAAGCGCAGCTGCCGGCAGTCCGGGTCGTCTACATGTCCGGCTACGCCCACCCCGTCCTGACCACCCATGGCTGGCTCGATCCGGGCGTCGTCCTGCTGGAGAAGCCTTTCACCGAACGGGATCTGCTCGACACGGTCCGCCGGGTGCTCAGCGGCGGCTGACCGGGCTGGTCCCGCTCTCCTCCTCAAGATCGGCGCCCGGCGGCGGGTGCTCCGCGCCTGCCGCCGGGCGCGGCCGTACGTCGCATATCCGACAGCCATCTACGCATTTCGCTCGGCGGCACCCGCGGATGCGGATTCCCCATTAACCTCCGTAACCGATAACCTTCCTCACACGGCAGGAAGGACGGGGCGCGTGTCTGCTGGGCTGAAAGTTCTCTATGGCACGGGCGTCGTCGAGGTGCCGCCGGACCGGCCCTTCGTGATCGGCCGCTCCAACGAGTCCGACCTCGCGATCCGTGACGGCCGGGTGTCACGGCGCCACCTCATGCTCGAGCCGTCCCCCAACGGCTGGGCCGCCGTGGACATCAGCACCAACGGAACCTGGGCCGAGGGCGAGCGGATGCCCCGCCGCATCCAGCTGCCGCAGACCGTGGAGATCCACCTCGGTGCCGCGGACGGCCCACGGATCACCCTCGTGTTCGACGCGGCGGCGCCGGGCGCGGCCACCTCGCGCGCACCGGCGGCTGGCCAGCCGATCCGGCAACCACGGGAGCAGGCGGCGCCGGCGTCGCCAGGCCCGGCGGTACCGCTGCAGCAACCAGCGCCGGCGCAGCCGGCGCCCGTCCGCCCGGCGCCGCAGCAGCAGGCGCCGGGGACGGCCGCGCCAGCGGCGCAGCCCGCCCCACGGCCGCAGCCGCAGCCGCAGGCACCCGCCAGGCCCGCCGCCGACGCGCCGCCGGCGCGGCCCGCTGGCGGTGCGCGTCCCCTGGCTCCCCACAGCGCCGCCGCTCCCCCGGACGCCACCCAGGCGGCCCGCTTCGCGCCGGCGCCGAACGGCGGCTCGGCGCCCGGCGCCATCGGGCCTGGGGGCGGGCCGTCCGGGGGCTTCGCCTCCGGAGGTGCCGTCCCCGGAGGTGCCGCACCTGGGGGTCTGGCACCCGGGGGCCCGGTGCCCGCCGACATCGCGTTCGGCGACCACTTGACGCCCTATGCCGGCGCCCCCGACAACGATGAGCACTACCAGATGCCGACGCTGAACCTGGGCGCCCGCGTGTCGGGGAGCGGCCCGCTGCTCCCGCACAGTCCCCAGGAGGAGGCGCTGGGCTGGCCGCCCATCGCAGCGGGCACCGGCGGGCGCGCGCACCCGCTGCGCCCCGGCCGGATGGCGCTCGGCCGGGCCCTGACCAACGACATCGTCGTCGGCGACCTGCTGGCCTCCCGGGAGCACGCCGAGCTGTTCGTCGGCCGCAGCGGCCTCGAGATCGTCGACCTCGGCTCGGCGAACGGCACGTTCGTCAACGGCCAGCGGATCGACCGCCAGGTGCTGACCCTCGGCGACACGATCGCGATCGGGCATCACCTCTTCCGGGTCACCGAGACGCAGCTCGTCGAGTTCCTCGACGCGGGTGACGTCACCTTCGAGGTCGAGAACCTCTGCGTCGACATCGGCAGCGCCCGGCTGCTGCACGACGTGACCTTCCAGCTGCCCGGCCGCGCGCTGCTCGCCGTCATCGGCCCCAGCGGCGCGGGGAAGTCGACGCTGCTGAACGCGCTCACCGGCTTCCGCCCGGCCAACGTCGGCACCGTGCGGTACACCGGCCGAGACCTGTACGACGAGTACGACGAGCTGCGCAGCCGCATCGGCTACGTCCCGCAGGACGACATTCTGCACACCGCGCTGACCGTCCGTCAGGCCCTCGAGTTCGGCGCCCAGCTGCGCTTCCCCGCCGAGACCACGAAGCAGGAGCGCCGGACACGCGTCGACGCGGTGCTCGGCGAGCTCGGCCTCACCGGCAGCGGCGACCTGGGGCTCGAGCTGCTCGTCGGCCCCGAGTTCGCCGAGGAGCTCGCAGTCCCGCCGCCACCGGGCCCCGAGGGCGGCAAGGGCGGGAAGGGCAAGCAGCATCCCGCGCTCGTCGACCGCCAGGTCTCGACGCTGTCCGGCGGGCAGCGCAAGCGCACCAGCGTCGCCCTCGAGCTGCTCACCCAGCCGACCCTGCTCTACCTCGACGAACCGACCTCCGGCCTCGACCCGGGCCTGGACTACGAGGTGATGGAGTCGCTGCGGCGCCTCGCCGACGGCGGCCGGACCGTCGTCGTCGTCACCCACAGCGTCGCCCAGCTCGAGCTGTGCGACTTCGTCCTCGTCCTCGCCAAAGGTGGCCACGTCGCCTACTTCGGCCCGCCCCAGCACGCCCTGTCGTTCCTCGGCGCGGCGAGCTGGTCGCAGGCCTTCCGCGTCCTGCGGTCCGACCGCGGCTCGGCCGTGCTCGCGCGCCGCTACCGCGAGTCGGAGCAAGCCGCCCACGCGGCCAGGCCCGCGACCGCGCGGCCGACGCCCCCGCCGCTGCCCGGCATACGTCAGCAGTCGGTGCTCTCGCAGACGTTCACGCTCTCCCGCCGATATCTGCGGGTCGTCGCCTCGGACAAGACCTACCTGCGGCTGCTCATCGCCTACCCGTTCGTGCTCGGACTGATCCCCAGGGTGATCGACGCACCGCAGAAGCTGGTCGCGATGACCAACGGCCAGCCGAACCGGACCGCGTCGCTGGTCCTGCTGGTACTGATCCTCTGCGGCATCTTCATGGGTGCGTCCAGTTCGGTACGCGAGATCGTCAAGGAACGGGAGATCTACCGCCGGGAACGCTCGATCGGCCTGTCCACCACGGCCTATCTCGGCTCCAAGATCCTCGTACTGGCGGTGATCATCACACTGCAGAGCATCGTGTTCACGGCGGTCGGCGTCGCCGGGCGCACGCCACCGACGGGCGTGATCTCCGACTACCCGCTGCTGGAGATGATGCTGGTCGTCGCCGTCGCGGCCGTCACCTCCGCAATGATGGGCCTGGTGATCTCGGCGCTCGTCGACAACGCCGACAAGACGATGCCGCTGCTCGTGCTGCTGGCGATGTCGCAGCTGGTCTTCACCGGTGCGTTCATGGCGGTGAACGACAAGCACGGGCTCAAGGAGCTCAGCTACATCTTCCCCGCCCGATGGGGCTACGCCGGGGTCGGCTCCGTGGTCGACATCATGCGCATCCAGATGATCGGCAACAAGGCGGTGAACCCGGACAGCGTCCCCGACCCGGTATGGGAGCACACGTCCTCGGTCTTCCTCACCGACCTCGGCTACATGGCCGGTATCAGCTTGCTGAGCATCATCATCACCGCTCTCCTGCTGCGCCGCCTCGATCCCAGAACGGGCCGCCGACGGCGATGAACGCCGCAGCGGGGTCGCGGTGCTGGTCGTCGCGCTGCTGGTCGTCGCGGTGAAGGCCACCGCGGTGAAGGCCACCGCACACCGGGCACGCCTGGACTCGTCACAGCGCTCGCGGCGGCGGACCGGCCGGTCGCAGG